>Ga0302326_10000070_pt1 | contig 257623 bp, 226 predicted proteins | sample Palsa_T0_3_FD_202264 | JGI IMG/M metagenome (GOLD analysis project Ga0302326, IMG submission 202264) | Peat permafrost microbial communities from Stordalen Mire near Abisko, Sweden - Palsa_T0_3 | ecosystem: Environmental > Terrestrial > Soil > Palsa > Peat permafrost | place: Sweden: Abisko... | reverse complement strand
AGGGTAATCGCCCTCGGCTCGGAATTAACGTCCTGGATTGCGGTTTATCGTTGGCCGGTTTTCAGGTGATCATCGATGGCCGGTTTTGGGTGATCACCGAGGCCGTGGAACCACGCACCAAGTCCACGGTGCGAACCGAATATTCCGTTTCACTCCGTGCAAAAAGGGAGAATCGGCCACGGTTGATCATCGGCGCACCAAGCGCCAGCGCGGCGTTTTTCAGGACCGAGCGACGACAGATCATAAGCGTAGGACTGGCCAGTTTAGCACGGCCCCGGATTATTCTCGCGCTGCATCTGCGCGATTCAGCGAAGTCTGCCCAATCGAGGGGCGGATCGGGGTGCCCTTAAAATCGACTCACCAGGAGATCCATGGAGGACTAGCGATGGGTTTCTCTCTTGCGCAGGACGTGGCGGGGAAGAAGGGGTGGTGCGCTATTTGGTGTGTGCTGGTCCCGTCAAAGACGAATAACCAGACTGGAGGCTGTCAAAAGCAATGTTCGGACCTCGGTGAGGTCCTCGCCCTCTGGGAATCCAACTACGTCTGAGTGCGCCCTATTCATGGGTTGTGGCGTGTGTTCCACGCCCAAATTGCCTATGTTTCGGATTTTAGCGACCGGGAGGCAGATGACGGCGTTTTCTTGCGGTATTTGAGATCGCTGGCGGGTTTCTTCTGGCGAAGAGTACTTTTCCCAATCCGCGGACATGCCAGCACCGTGCGATCTAAATACGCCCGGCTGCAATGCCCCTTTCTTGAAGAACATCCGGTGCGCCCGCATGAACACGTCGTCTTCGTCCGGTATGTGTTCTGTCTGCCAGTCTATGTCATCAGGCATGCAGCTATACTAAAAGAGAACGTATTGGAATCAACGCTGCCCTTCGTTTTCTGCTGACGCTGGTCGTGTCCATAGAACGTCGCCAAAGCGTTTGGGTTCGCCGGTATATTCACAAGGAGTTGCCATGGCGCCAGCTCCCAAAAAATATCTACACTTCCATCAGGCCCAGGCCCAATCGCAGGTATAGGTGCCCTGACGCCGTACGAGCGCCACAACCTTTCGACATGCATCCTTAAGAACGCAACTGCGCGATCAAGCGTTTCCTGTGAATAAAGTCCCTCCTGGCCGTGTATTTCTGGTATGCTTTTGGCGCGTCGTATTTCCGTTTCAAGTTCTTGGCGCTGGGATTGCAGGAGGCGACCGGAAGATGTTGGTGCCGTGTCTTCGCAAGACTCCGGGGTAAAGGTGTCCTGTTCCTGTTCCTGCTCCCAATCGATAGCTGGCATTGCCGTGGCCATAAGCGTTCTCCCCTAGAAGTATTCCTTTGGAGTTATAACATTAATGCCTGAGCTGTTCATGAGATCCTTTAGGGTCCTCTCCTTCGCGATTGCTCGATCCATGAGATGCTTCATAAACCTGATATCATTAGAATCAAGTGCAAAGTACTGCGCGGTTTGGTTTCCGAATATGTCGCGTGTTGTTATTCGCAGCATGTGAACGAGGACCGTTGCATTGGGTTTTTCGGAAAGATCTGGGTGGAATATTGACCGAATGTCGGTCAATATTCTGGCGTCTTGGAAGATTCTCTCATGTTCCGTCATTACCGGCCCCGCCTTAGCAGCGGTTCCGACAGTATCGTCGAGCGCTAGCGCGGCCATAAGAAACTTCCTAAATTTTGCCCAGTTTTCTTCGACCTCCGCCGCCGGGCGGGTGCTGGCCTTAGCCTTGTCCTGGACAGCCAAGGCGGTCTTCAGTGCAGGACCCACCTGCTCATCCAAAAACGTCTCTAAGGGGATGGCGTCACGCTCCCGCGTCATATAAAGGCTGACGAGCACTTGAAGAATGCCCTCCACTATACGTCGCGGAATTCCTGTGCGCTTTGATGCATCAGCGGCGATATCGTAAATATTGAACTTCGATCCGGCATTCGCGAGCGCATCCAAAAGGGACTGAATTCGGTCGTCTTGGAATTCAAGGAGGCTTTGAATCTGGGGCAGGTGCTGCTGCGGCACGCGTAAGGCCATGGCTTCCATAATCCTATTAGGTATCCGTGTACCACGTCAAGTGGCAATCGCTTGCGTTGGTTTCGGTTACGCGAATTGTAGCTCACGCGGCTTCTAGCAACTTCCATATGCTCCAAACATGATCCGTGACGCCAAGTCGCCATAGGAAGTGCGGATCTTCGCCGTGCCAGGGCTACCGCTGACTGGGACTACCTCGATACTGACGACTTCGGCGGGAAAGTACCGTTGTTCGCCTTTGCGCGAGGGCCATAGACCTTGATGAGCTTGGCATAGTCGACGTGCATTCCCGAGACTGCATTCAACCGCATCCGGGTACACGCCAAGACCATCGCCGGTAAGCTGGAAACGAAATAGAGCACTACCGAAGAATGGCGGAAGCGGCGGCGGTGCTCAGAGCACCCTATGCGTGAACAGGAACCAGACCACCAGCACGCTGCCCGCGCCCAGCAGCCAGGCGATGGTTGTTTTCACCGGCGGCCGCTGCAGCCAGGCGCGCGCGGCAGAGGAATTCCGCGCCGGCTCCTCGCGGAACGGCCTCAGGAAGCGGCGCTGCAAGCTGGATGGCAGGTTTTGTATCGCGCGCGCAATCTCTTCCCTGCCGCGGCGGTCCGCAATGAGGATGGTCGCCGAGTTCAACCCATTGGTGGATTTCAGCAGCTTGCGGCGCAATGGCGGGGGCACTTCCCTCACGGACCGGTAGACGGCATCCGTCTCGCCCGCCGAGATCAGGATGGTGGAGCTCTTCATCACGCCCGATTTGGCCGTCGCGCGCGCCGCGCCGCAATAGGGGCAAATCGGCCCCTCCGCCGCCTCGAACTTTTTTCCGCACCGCCGGCAATTCATCCCGCCATCGCCTTGGGGCGCTTGTCGTGCGCCAGTTGCCGGTCGCCCAGATTGTCCAGAACCACTTGAATGAAGCCCAGAGCGGCCTTCGAAAGGGCTTTATCCTTCCGGTAGATGAGCCCCAGCCGCCGCATCATCGGCTCGGGCGCCAGCGAAACGGCGCGCAGCTTGCCGGCGGCCACTTCCTCGCGGCAGTTGGAAACCGCCAGGAACGATATGCCGAGGCCGGCCATCACGAAACGCTTCATCATCTCGGTGGAATCCAATTCCATGGAGACGCGCAAGTCGTCTTCCACCAGCTCGAACCAGGCGTTCAGCCGCGCGCGCGTTGCGCCGGATTTTGGCAGCAGCAATTGGAACTGCAGCAGATCGGGTGGTTGCACCGTTTTGCGGTCGGCCAAGGGGTGGCGCGCCGGCACGATCAGGCGGATTTCGTCCCTATGGATGTCCGCCACTTGCAGCCGCTTCTCCTCCACGGGCAATTGCGTGAGTCCAAAATCGGCGATGTTTTCCATGACCGCATCCACCACCCGCGCGCCGTAGGAACGGTCCACCTGGAGTTGCACGGCCGGGAACAGGTTCTTGTACTCGGAGAACACCTGCGGCAGCACGTAGATGCAGGTCGCCTCGTTGGCGGCGATCACCAGTTCGCCGCGCGGGTTCCGTTCCAACTCGTTGATGGCGTCCTGAGCCTGGCGGCGCTGGTCCAGCATATGGGCGGCGTGATCGGCGAAGATTTTACCGGCGGTGGTCAAGGAGATGCGGCTGCCGAAGCGCTCGAAAAGCGCAGTGTTGAGCTCCTGCTCAAGCTGGCGCACTTGCGCGCTGATGGCCGGCTGGGTGCGGTAGCACGTCTGGGCCGCTTTCGAGAAGCTTTTCAGCCTGACGATTTCGAGGAATGTGTGCAGTTGGTCGAAATCCATGCGTTACGCCACCCCACGCTCCCGCTCCCCGGCACCCCTCCGCGCCCAAACAAAACATGAATGGGAGGGATAGAAATAATCGATTTCCCTCTCGTCAAGCATGTGGTATGTATTGTAACAGAAGACTCCGGGTGGTGCGGTTTCACGAGATTGTGGGAATGCCTTAAGCCGCAACCGCACCTTTAACCCGGCAGCCGGATTGCTCTCCAGGTGTAACGTTTGCATGTGGCAAGGTGGGGCAGGCGCTTTCGCCTGCCAGCGCCGCACTGTAGTGTATAGATCCTTAACCACATCCCAATCCCCTTAGGTGTTTGGCTCTGAATCGGCATTGGCGAAAGCGCCTGCCCCACCCTTGACGCGCCGGTGCCCTCCAGTATAATATATAGCAGCACCACATATGGAAGATCGATCTATAGATCGCGAATGGAAGAAGGGCAGCGCCGAACTGCTGCTGCTCTCGCTGCTCGAGGCCATGCCCCGCCACGGCTACGAACTCGGCAAGCTGATCGAACAGCGCTCCCAAGGCGCGCTCCGTTTCCACGCGGCGTCGCTATACCCGTTGCTGTATCGCCTGGAAAAGCGCGGCTGGATTCAAGGCCGCTGGGTCGAAAAGAGCGGCCAGCGCCGGCGGCGCTATTACCGGCTGACTCCGCAAGGACGAAGGGTCCTGGCTTCTCAGCGGCAGGGCTGGCAGGCGTTCGTAGAGGCCATCAACCGCATCACCGGAGTCGAAAATGCCTGATTGGAACGAACAGATTCGCCAACAACTCGGGATCTTGAACCTGAAGCCTGCGCGCGAGGCGGAGATCGTGGAGGAATTGGCCCAGCACGCCGAGGATCGTTACCGCGAACTCCGCGGCGGCGGGGTCGCGGAGGCGGAAGCCCGTCGCATCGCCCTCGACGAGACCGGCGGCCACCAGTTGCCAGCCAGAGAACTGCGGGCCATCGAGCGTACGGTTGCGCCGGACCGCGGCAGATTCCTGGCCGGTCTCGCCCAGGATCTGCGCTACGGCTTCCGGACGTTGCGGAAGAACCCCGGCTTCACCGCCGTCGCGATGCTGGCGCTGGCGCTGGGCATCGGGGCGAACACGGCCGTTTTCAGCGTGGTAAACGGCGTGCTCCTGCGGCCCCTGGCGTATCCCGATCCTAGCCGGCTGACGATGATCTCCGAGACCACCCCGGAGTTCAGCCAGATGTCGGTCGCGTACCCGAATTTCCTCGATTGGCGCCGCGAAAGCCGGTCCTTCACCGATATAGGCGCAGCCCGCAATGACGATTTCAACTTCACCGGAACCGGCCAACCCGAGCACCTTTCGGGCGAGTACGTCTCCGCGAGTCTCTTCCCGGTCCTCGGCGTCACCCCATTCATGGGGCGCGGTTTCCTGCCTGAAGAGGACCGCCAGGGCGCTCCCTGCGCGATCGTGATCGGCTACGCGTTTTGGAAAGTGCGGCTGGGAGCCGATCCGAACATCCTCGGCAAGCACCTGACCCTCAACGCCATGAGTTGCGCCGTGGCCGGCGTCTTGTCCTCCGATTTTCGATTCAGCGAGAGCGCTCAGGTCTACGTTCCGATCGAGCAATATACCTCGGTCGAACTGCGCACCCGTGAGGCGCACCCGGGCATCTCGGTCATTGGCCGCCTCAAACCGGGCGTGACCATCAAAACGGCGCAGGCGGAGATCGCGTCCATCTCTAGCGTCCTCGCACGCCAGTACCCAAAAACAAATGCGGGGCACGGGGCGAGGCTCGTCCCCATGAAAGACGACATGGTGGGGTACATTCAATCCACGCTGCTGTTGCTGGTCGGCGCCGTCGGGTTCGTGCTGATCATTGCTTGCGCCAACGTCGCCAATCTGCTGCTGGCGCGCTCCACGGCTCGGCGGCGCGAGTTTGCCATTCGCACCGCGCTAGGCGCCGACCGCGGACGCATCGTGCGGCAGTTGTTGACGGAAAGCGTCCTGTTGTCTCTAGGCGCCGCCGCGATCGGCTTGCTGCTGGCCCGCTGGGGAGCCCGCCTGGTCCTCGCGGCTGCGCCCGACAGCCTGCCGCGCTCCGCGGAAATCGGCATTGACCCGTACGTCCTGCTGTTCACGCTGGTGGTGTCCATAGTCACCAGCATCCTCTTTGGCCTCGCTCCGGCGCTCCGCGGCGCGAATGCGAACCCGCAGGAATCCCTGAAAGAAGGCACGCGCGGCGCCGGCGGCGGACGCCATCGCGCGGAGAGCGTCTTCGTGACCGTGGAAATCGGCTTGGCTGTCATCTTGCTCGCGGGCGCGGGACTGATGATGCAGAGCGTCTGGCGGCTCCTGCAGGTCGATCCCGGGTTCAACACGCGCAATATCCTGACCATGGGGACCGCCCTATCGCCCAAAGCGATGGCGAATCCGCCGGCCATCCGCCTTGCATTCGAGCAAATGCTTGGGCGTGTGGCGGCGATTCCAGGGGTCCAGTCGGTGGCCCTCACAAGTATGGTTCCTCTTGCCGGAAACGACAGCGAAATTGCCTTCTGGCGGGGCACCGGACCCCAACCTCCTCAGGACCAAACCATGTCGGCGATGTTTTCCGTTGTCACGCCCGATTATCTCCGCGCCATGCAGATTCCTTTGCAGCGCGGACGGTTTTTCACGGACCGGGATCGGCTGGAATCGCCGCCGGTGGTGGTGATCGATGAGGTCCTGGCAAGGCACATATCTCCAGGTCAGGACCCGGTCGGCCGGCAGTTCAGCTTGATGGCTCTGGGCACGGTCCGGATTGTCGGGGTAGCCGGGCACGTGAAGTATTGGGGCCTCGATTCCGACGATGCCGCCAAGATACGAGACCAGATTTACTTTCCCTTTCTTCAAGTGCCCGATAAATTCATGTCCGCGGGAGTGGCAAGCCTGACGCTGCTGCTGCGCACCGGACCCGAGCCTCTGAGCATGCTCTCCGCCGTGCGCGCGCAGGTGGCCGGTCCCACCCAGGATCAGCCCATCTACGCGGTCCGCACCATGGAGCAGACCGTTTCGGGATCGCTTGCCGAGCGCCGCTTCACCATGCTGGTGCTGATCGTCTTCGCGGCCACCGCCCTGCTGCTGGCTGCGGTCGGGATCTACGGGGTCATGTCTTATGCGGTGACCCGGCGCACCCATGAACTCGGCATCCGCGTCGCCTTGGGATCGTCCGGCGGCGAGATCGTCGGACTGGTTCTGCGCCAAGGTATGCGGTTGACCGCGATCGGTCTTGCCGGAGGGCTGGTGGCGGCCCGCGCGCTTACGCGATTGATGGCGGGCTTGCTTTACGGCGTCCGCCCGGCCGATCCGTCGACTCTCGCGGCAGTCGCGCTGCTGCTCGGAGCCATTGCGCTGCTGGCGTGTTACATCCCCGCGCGGCGGGCGACGGCGGTCGATCCCGCGGTCGCCCTGCGGTGCGAGTAAACGCTCAAATCAATCCGTGTTCGCGCAACACGGCATCCACATCGGGCCGGCCCGTTGGCAGATCCACACTCGCGATCGTTGCGCCCGCTGCGATCAGCAGCCGCGCGACCCGCGGATAATCCCCGCCTGCCTCGCCGCAGTGATGTATCCCGTGCCCGAACCACCCCGGCGGCGTTCCGTGGAATTTTTCGTCCTCGATGGTCACCGACGCGCCGTGCTCCAGGAGGAGTTCCACAAGGTCGGCGTAGCCCTTCCAGCACGCCCAGTGCAGAGCGGTAGCTCCCAACTCTCCGCGGCCGTCCACCCGCATGCCCGCCGAGAGCAGTGTCCGCACCGCCGGGGTGAAGTGGCTCGCGGTAAGATCGGCGACTAAGCGTTCGCTGCCAGGCGACGCGGCGATTTCCGGCTGCGTAACGAACATCCGATGCAATTCCTCAGGATCGGCCGTGGCGCACGCGCGCAGAAAGCCATCCACGGCAGCTAGCTCCGTCTTCGCGCCGCGCGCCGCAAGCAGAGCGGCGGCCTCTGTGTGGCCATCGTGAACGGCCAAGGCGTATGCCGTGCGGCCGTCCTGGCGTTGCGCCTCCAGGTCCGCCCCGCTATCGAGCAGAGCCGCGATAATTGGCGCGCTGCGCCCCCGCCACACGGCCCAGTGAAGCGCGGTCTCGCCGCGATCGTTGACTTCGTCCGGATCGGCGCCGGCGGCCAACAGGATTTGCAGGCCCTCCATGTCCTCGCGATCCAGCATGTGCCTGAGGGCGTTCGCGCGCAGCAGCGTTGCGCCGTGGCGGAGCAGCAGCTTCATGCACGCCAGATCCCGATGCTCCGTGGAATGGTACAGCGATTCGCCGTCGTTCGGATTGGCGCCCGCTTCCAGCAGCGCCTGCGTAAGCGCCGGATTGTTGTTGAGACCAGAAGCGGCATACAGGCACGACAAGGGATTGTCTGGTAAATCCTCGGGGATATAGGCCGCGTTGGGATCTGCGCCGTGGCGCAAAAGGCTGCGCGCTGTTTCGGCAATGCCGGCAGACCGGCTCGACACAGGGCTGGCGAAACGGGAGAAGCAGACGTACAGGAGCGGCTGCCAGTCTCGCGGGCCGCCGCCGACGCCCGCCAGCGCCGGCGTCTCCGTGAGCGCGCGCTCCACACGCTCCCAATCACCCAGCACCAAGGCTATATGCAGCCCCGCGCCGGCGATTCGCGGCTGCGCGGCTAACATCTCCTCGGCGCGCCGCAAGTCTGAAAGGGCAGCATCGATGAAGGTTGCCGCCAAATCCCGATCGTCCGGGCCGGACTGCATAATAAATGTGCGGAAACGGGGCCAGCTTGGAAAGGGTAAATACTTACTTGACTAAGCGGGCTGGATCGGGTACTATAAAAGTATGGAACGCGCCCCCGAACCGATCAGCCTTCAAGAAGCAATCGCCTACTTTGAGAACCCCGACAACTGCCGTGAGTACGTCGTAGCGCGGCGCTGGCCCAACGGCGTCGAGTGCCCCACTTGCGGATGCAAGGATGTAGTATTCTTGGCAAACCAGAACCGCTGGCAGTGCCGGAACAAGCATTCCAAGCGGCAATTCTCGCTGAAGACCGGCACGATTTACGAAGACTCTCCGCTCGGTCTGGACAAGTGGCTGGTAGCGACATGGCTGGTTTCTAATTGCAAGAACGGCGTAAGCAGTTGCGAAGTCGGGCGGGCGCTAAACATCACCCAGAAGACTGCATGGTTCATGGATCACCGCATCCGGTTCTCGCTCGGCATGGGGCCGGGGAACAAGTTGTCTGGACAGGTCGAAGCGGACGAAACCTTTATCGGTGGCAAGGCGCGGAACATGCACAAGGACAAGCGGGCCGAAAAGATCACCGGCACCGGCGGCAAAGACAAGACCGCCGTCATGGGCATCCTGGAGCGCGGCCCCAAGAGCGTAGGTAGCAAGGTCCGCGTCAAGATCGTGGACAACACCAAACGGAAGACTTTGCAATCCGAGATACGGGAACACGTTCTCGCCGGGTCCGCCGTATTCACAGACGCGCTGAAATCGTACGAAGGGTTGAATGAGTTTCAGCACGAGGTGGTTGACCACGCGGTAGAGTACGTGCGCGGAGAAGTTCACACCAACGGCCTAGAGAATTTCTGGTCGCTCCTGAAGCGCGGTATCCACGGCACCTATGTGAGTGTTGAACCCTACCACCTCTTCCGGTACTTGGATGAGCAAGCCTTCCACTACAATAACCGCAAGGGCTTGAACGACGGTGATCGGTTTGATATCGCTGTGCGCCGGATCTTCGGCAAGCGGCTCACCTGGAATCAGCTTACCGGGAAAACGGAAGAGACCAGGCAAGAAGTCTAAGCGGCAGGGGCGAGGCAAACGGATCGGCCAATAGTGATAATGGACTTTCTAGGGATTGTAGAATTACACTAGTGAATGGACAGGGGGCAACCGCCTTTAGGGCGAAAGCCCCCCGCATGGCGCGGACATCGCAAGTTGCCGCGCGGTGACACCACAACGTCCACCATGGGAAACGGCGTTAGCCCGTCAAAGTCAGCGCCGTGAACCCTTCCGGTTGTGGCCCCTGCCGCCGGTGAACTAGGGTGGCAAGGGCTACGTTCCTCTTCATGCTGTTGTGGATAAAATCCGCTTAGGGCTTGCTTTCTTCATCCCACGTTATGCCTTCCTGCGCGTCTTGCGGCTCAGTCTGCGCCTGCGCCTCCTCCTCCTGCGCCGCATCAGTGTCGCCAGAATCGCCTCCGTTCTTCTTCTTGGCGCTGCGACCGCGTTTCAATCCGCCAGGGTAAAACTCGACAAGTCCGAATAGGTCGTCATTGATTTTGGCGATTTGGTACGTGCTCCGCGTCAGGCTCATTTTGAGCGCGTTTTCCGATCCCGGATTTCCGCCGCCCATCTTAATCCCAGCGATGATCTCCGCCAAACTGGCGGGTTTACCGCGTTTGCGCAAAAACATCTTTGCGGCTTCCAGCGACTCCTTCCCGTAGAATTCGTCGGGTTCTATTCCGGAAGTGAGCGCGGGAGCTTGGGGCGCGATTCCGAAATCAAGCAATTCCCCGATGGACGTCTTGGGTTGTGATATCAACTCTTCAAGTGTATTCAGAGCCGTGACCTTCTTTTTCAGTTCCACGATTCTGACATCACCGTTGATCGCGTCAGCCAGTTCCCTGGCCTCGTTTCGTAGGGCCTCGATTGCGCTTTTCAATGCTTCACTCATAATGCGAACCTACCTTGTAACCACTGTACACCAACTCCATGTTGATGACAAGTGGTTTATTTATCTAGTCGTAAATAGTAGTAAACAAATATAGATAACGCAATGAATCAAAGCGGCTTACGGTTAAGCGGTGGTCACATGGTCGGAAGCGTGACCACATCAGAGCCAGGAACACGATGCAGGTATCACGGTCCCCGGCTGCGTGACCGCTATTCTTGTGTTGAATGAATGCCCGTGGCGTGTTAAGATGGCCTTGCGCCCGTAGCTCAGTGGATAGAGCAAGGTTGGTTCGCACCCCTTGGTCGCGGGTTCAATTCCCGCCGGGCGCTCTCGCCAGTTCCCCCTCATTTTAGCAATTGATATTTATGTAAATGTAGTATACGCTTGTAGTTGCGAACCAACCTGTTCGATTCCACTGGGCTAGCGGGGTTCCGCGACGCCTCTGGGGTTTCGGCACGTTGAGGGGTCACGGGCGATCAAAAGCACGTGGCCCCTTTCTTACTTATGCGATAGGACATGAGTGGAGTCGAGATGAAGACGCAAGCGGAAACGATAGCGGATCTTGGCACCCGATGCGCGGGGCCGGATCAGTTCCAGAACTTCGACAGCGCGTTCCGTAGGGTGCTCACCGTGCCGAAAGCGGCGGTCCTGAAGGATGACGCCAAATGGAAGCGGGCACGGGCGAGGAAGCGGGCGAAGCGATCCGCCTGACCGCCGCGCCCGGCCTGTCACGCCGTACTCATAGTACCGCATGGCATCCGCTTAGCCAAGTAAATATTCACCCAAGATTGAGGCGGGGCGCCTCCGAATTGGCCGGCATACGACCTCCTTTCAATTTGCGCCCATCGTCCGCTTAACGGGCTGAAAGAAGGCTCTTCAGACTGCAACAAACCGAATGGCGGGAAAGTCCCTTTCCGCGGACCGGCAGCGCCCATGCGCGCTTCGGAATATCATACCAAAACGCATTCGGATCAATCGGCCGCCATGGGACCATCGCCGCGCGATAGCTCCGCCAGTATGGTCTCGCGGCGGTTGCGCGCCGCCGACACCGCCGATTCCATCGCCATCCAGTAAATCGCCACGCCCAGCGCCGCGGCGAACGCCAGGATCATATAGAAGACCAGTTGGTTATCAAAAGCGTAGCGCGCCAGGTAGGCCAGAAAGACCGGCACCAGCGCGATCGGATAAAGCAGGAACAGAAGGCCTTGCGCGCGTCCGCCGCCGCCTCCCCCCGAGACCCTTTGCGCCTGCATGGGACGCGGGTAATTGACCGAACTCAAATTGCCCACGGCCAGCAGGTATAGCGCCGCGATGGCGGTCACCAGAAACGCCTCCGCGATTTGGCCCGCCGAGATCCCCAGACGCAGCAGGGTACAGGCGGCCGCTACCGCCGCGATCTCCAGGAAAATGAAAATGGCCGCGGCGATGTTCTTGCCCGCCAGCGCGCGCGAGATGGCCACCGGCGCCGAGAAATAAATCTGCGCGGCGGACCGGTCGAATCCGAATGCGTTCCCGTAAGTGACCTGGGCGAGCAGAAACAGGGCGTACAGGCTGACTACTGTCAGAAAATTGCCGGAGACCGCGGAGTGCGTCACGCGGCCGCGCAGCATCATCGGCAGCCAGACCACCAATCCGAAGGAGAAGCCCATCACGAAGACCAGCCGGAAGCGCGGCGTGCGCACCAGCGAGCGGAGTTCCTTCTCCACAATGGCGCTCAGCGGATCGGGCAACACCAGCGCGGGCAGGCGGTACAGACGCTGTGTGATCGGACGGTCTTTGGCGGATGCCACGGTGGCTTGGACTGCCTGGAAGTCGTATCGCAAGCTGCGGTTGAACTGCCAACGGCCGAACAGGTAAGCCGCCACCGTCCACCCTGCCAACATGGCCGCGGCGGCTACGGGCCGCGCTCCGGACACCGCAAGCATGCAATGTGCCGCTGCTCCCCAAGGCCAGATCGGATTCGAGGCCGCCGGAAATACGTGCTCGATCCGCCGGTTGCCGATGCCCGTGACCATCAGCAATCGCGGCAGGACGCCGATGAGCATCAGCAGGAGCGCCACCACCTCGCGGATGCCCTTGCGGCTCAGCAGCCGCTCGATCAGGTTGCGCAGGCCGGCCGCCAGCATCAGGTTGAATGCGGCGAAGAGAACCATGGCGGCAGGCACCCGCGCCAGGGAACTCCACCCGCCGAATGCGGGATTCCGAATCAAACCGATGCCGGCGCCCGTCAGCAGCAGCAGCAATTCCGCGCAGGTGGTGACGCGCAGCAGAATCTCGACCAGAAACAGCGAGCGCCGCGGCACGGGATAGACCAACAGCTTGCGCAGGTCCAGCGACGCGCCCATGGTTGCGGAAGCCATGGGCGCCAACTGCCAGTACGCGAATACCGCCAACAGGCCGACCGGCAGCCAGTTTTCGATTTCCGTCCGCAATCCCGGAGCCGCGGTGAGCGCCTCGGCCACCACGGCGAGAAGGGTCCAGAAGCCGTACCAAAACAGCGCCACGATCACCGGAAACACCGCGCTCCGGCGGGACGCCATGCGGAACATGCGCATGCTGAGCCACTGCGCGCGCAGGATGGCCCCGATCATTTGAGCCACTCCAGTTCGTGGAACTCGTGTCCGGCTCCCACCACGCGCACGAAAACATCTTCGAGCGATTCCGTTCCGCCGCGCAGTTCGTCCATGGAGCCTTCGCGCACGATCTTGCCTTTATCGATGATGGCGACGCGGTCGCACAGGCGCTCCACAACCTCCAGCACGTGCGACGTGAGGAAGATGGTGGCGCCGCGCCGCACCTGGTCCAGCAGGATGTCTTTCATCAGGCGCGCGCCCACTGCGTCCACGCCTTCGAACGGCTCGTCCATCAGGAACAGGTCCGGGTGATGGATGAGCGAGGCGGCCATGGCCAGGCGCTTGCGCATGCCCTTGGAATACTCGGCGATGAGCTTGCGCTTTTCGCGCAGCTCGAAAAGATCCAGCAGAGACTGCGCGCGCTCCACGGCCACGGGGCGGGCCAGGCCGTACATGCGGCCCACGAACTCCAGGAACTCGGCGCCCGTCAGGCGGTCGAAGAGCAGCGATTCGTCGGGCACCAGTCCGATGCGCTGCTTGATTTCGAGCTCGCGATCCGGCAGACGCATGCCCAGCAGCTCGATGGAGCCGGACGATGGCGGGATCAGGCCGGTCAGCATGCGGATGGTAGTGGATTTGCCCGCGCCGTTGGCGCCCAGGAATCCGAAGAAACAGCCGCGCGGCACGATCAGGTCGACGCCATCCACCGCGGCTTTGTCGCCGTAGAGTTTGCGGAGGTCGTGGACGGCGATGGCCGGGGCGTTATCTGGCATGCGTCGTCTATCCGAAAAACTTCACCGCCATGCGCTGCCACCAGGGCCAATCGTGGCCGGTGCCGTCGCCCCACACGTCCAGCCAGTGTGGAATCCGCTTGCCGTCCATGATGCCGGCCAGGCGCAGGTTCTCATTCAGGCAGATGTCGGTTTCGCCGGTGGCCAGCACCAGGTGCGTGCCGTTGCGATATTCGCCCAGATAGCGCTGGTCGGTGAGGTTGGGCAGGAAATCCGGCGGGCAATTGAAATAGCAGTTGTCGTCGTAATAGCCGTTCAGGAATTGATGGATATCGAAAGCCCCACCCATGCTGACGCAAGGGCCCACCAGCTCGGGATGGCGCAGCGCGAAGTTCACGCAATGATAGCCGCCGAAACTGCAGCCGGTAACCGCCATGCGCGCCTCGGGATTGCGCTCGCGGATGAACGGCAGCGCCTCGTGGATCACGTAATTCTCGTACTGCAGATGACGCAGCACCCGCTCCCGCGGAGGAATAAGGCGGTTATACCAGCTCTCCGAATCGACGCTGTCGAGGCAGAAAGCCTGCAGCCGCCCGGCGTCGTACTGATAGCCGATGGCGCCGATCATGCCGCGGTCTTCGTAATCGTAGAAGCGGCCCATGGAGGTGGGAAAAACGATGAGGGGCATCCCCGCGTGCCCGTATGCCAGCAACTCCATGTCCCGCTGCAGATGGGGACTGTACCACTTATGATATTCCCGGTTCACTCGGAACAGTATAGCTTGAAGCCCGCCTGCGCCGCGCGGACGCCGTGCCGGACGGGTGTGCCACGCAAAAGTGGAGAGGTGCGAAAACTCAAGGAAAACCGCGAGCTCCGTACCCGATGACGAGCGTGCCGGGTCCAGGCCCAACTACAAGATTCCTTGTTTTATCTGCGTTCATCTGCGTTCATCCGCGGCCCATATCTGTTTTTTGAGTTTCGCGTTGGGCCGGAGGAAAAGCATATATGGCCGGTAGAGGAGTCTCCACTTTTGTGTCGCGCACCCGGGCCGGACCGCTCAAGAAGCCAGAATGTTGTCTGCTTGACTATAGTGTCAAGCTGAGCTACTATGATATATATGTCTTGGATGGCAATATGGCCGTAATTCCACCGTTTGAGCCGGACGGTCTCCTGCCGCCGGGCGATTACGAAGTTTCGTTCGACGAACTGCGGCGGTCGCCGCTGGTGCTCGGGCCGCACGACCGGGAGGGATACCCCTCATGGGACAGGCCGTGGCGGGAAGAATTGGTCGGCAACCTTGAGACTCTCACGCGGCAGCTCTGGCAGGCAGGCATCCGCGAGGTGTTCGCCGATGGCTCATTTGCCGAAGACAAAGACCACCCTAACGACATCGATGGATACTTTGTTTGCAGCCTGATCCAACTGAAGACCGGCGAATTGGTGCGGGATCTGAACCTGATCGATCTTTTCAAGATTTGGACCTGGGACCCGGCCTCGCGGAAGCCATGCGGCGGGTATCCGAAGAAGCAACTCCCCATGTGGCACAAGTACCGCGTGGAGCTATACCCGCATGTGCCGGATCTGGGCATCGGCTGCGGCATTCACGACAAGCACGGTCACGAGTTGGAATTCCCTTCCGCGTTTCGCCAGTCCCGGCGCGACGGCAAGCCCAGGGGAATCGTAAAGATTCAATATGGAGGTCGATCATGATTCGAAACGAAACGGAATACCAAGAGGCAGCCACCCGCCTCACGGACGAGCGGAACCGGCTCGCCGACCACCGGGCGCGGCTCAAGAAGGCCGGCCTGAGCAAGGAGGAAATTAAGCGGGTCGTCGATCCGATGGAATCTTTCCACCTTCAATTGGAAGAAGAAGTCGAGAGCTACGAAAGGCTGAAACGCGGTGAATTCGACGATCTCGACAACCTGCGCGGATTGGGACAACTGCTCATTTCCCTGCGCATCTCCCAAGGCGTGTCGCAACGCGAACTCGCAAAAAGGCTCAAGGTGCATGAGTCCCAGGTCTCCCGCGACGAGCGCAACGAGTATTTCGGCATCACACTCGAGCGGGCCGCCAAAATCCTCGATGCGCTCAACGCACGGCTGCATACCACGGTGGAGATCGAGCTGCGGCGATCCGGGGCAACCGCCTGACCGCGGCGGCTACTTCGTGATGCCCACCTGCGTCAATAGCCACGCGTATTCGAACGCCTGATCCTTCATCCGATCGTAGCGGCCGGACGCGCCGCCATGTCCCGCGGGCTCCATCTTGATCTTCAGCAGCAGCGGTGTGTCGTTGGTCTTCAGCGCCCGCAGGCGGGCCACATACTTCGCGGGCTCCCAGTACATCACCTGGCTGTCGTTGAAACTGGTGGTCACCAGGATGGCCGGATACGCGCGCTTCTCCAGGTTGTCGTAAGGGCTGTACGTCTTCATGTAATCGTACGCCGCTTTTTCGTTTGGGTTGCCCCATTCCAAATACTCGCCGACCGTCAGCGGCAGCGACGCGTCCATCATGGTATTCATCACATCCACGAAGGGCACCGCTTCGTGTACGGCGTGGAACAAGTCCGGCCGCATGTTGACCACCGCGCCCATCAGCAAGCCGCCGGCGCTGCCGCCCTCGATCACCAGGCGTTCCTTCGAGGTCCACTTCTGCGCGATCAGATACTCGGCGCAGTCGATGAAATCCCAAAAGGTATTTTTCTTCTTCATCAGCATGCCGTCCTCGCGCCACTGTTCGCCCATCTCGTTGCCGCCGCGGATGTGCGCGATCGCATAGGCCATCCCACGATCCAGCAGGCTCAGCCGATTGCTGGAAAAAGTCGGGGGCGTGCCGGCGCCGTAGGAGCCGTAGCCATAGAGGAACAGCGGCGCGCGGCCGTCGCGCACGAACCCTTTGCGGTAGACGATCGACACCGGCACCTTCACGCCGTCGCGCGCCGTGGCCCACAGGCGCTCGCACGCGTACTGCGCGGGATCGTAGCCGCCCAGCACTTCCTGGCGTTTCAGCAGCGTGGACTGGCCGCTGCGCACGTCGTAATCGAAGACACTGGGCGGCGTGATGAAGCTCTGGTAGTTGTAGCGATAGGTCTTCGAAGCGAACTCCGGCGTGCCCCCGGGCGATGCGGCGTAGACCGGCTCGGGGAATGCGACGGCGGTCCATTTCGCGCTATGGAAATCGTACACGCGCAGGTGGTCGAGCGCGCGCGACCGTTCCACGGACACCGCGAAATCCTGGAACAGGTCCAGGTGCTCAAGCAGCACATCGTCGCGCTGCGGGATGAAAACCTTCCAGTTCGCGGGGGCCGGATCGCTCTCCGGCGCGGTCATCACCGCGAAATTGCGGCCGCTCTTGTTGGTGCGGATATAGAACAGATTCTCGCGATGATCGACGTAATACCGGTGCTTCTTCTCGCGCGGCAGGAAGACCGCGAAGTCGCACTGCGGATGGTCCGCGCGCAGCCAGCGGAATTCGGTGGTATCTTTGCTTTCGCTCGAGAGCAGGATGTACTTCCTATCGCGCGTCTTCTCGGCGCGGATACGGTAGAGCTCGTCCTTCTCGTCGTAGAGCGGCTCGAACGTGGTGGATCCCAGCGCGTGCCGCCACAGCTTATCGGACCGCTTGGTGACGGCGTCCTCGGTGGTCAGGATGAGCGTCTTGTTGTCGGCCGCCCATACCACGGAATCCACGCGCTCGGTAGTGTCCGGCAGCGTCGTGCCCGAGCGCAGATCCTTCACTTGCAATCCATATTGACGGAAGCCCGTGTAATCGACGGTATAGGCCAGCATGTTTTCGTCGTCGCTGACCACGAACGCGCCCAGCCCCACGAACTTGTGCGACTTCGCGAGTTCGTTCAAGTCCAGCAGGATTTCCTCGGGCGCTTCCATGCTGCCTTTGCGGCGGCATTGGATCGGATACTGTTTGCCCTCTTCGGTGCGCGAGTAGTACAGGTAATCGCCGCGGCGCACGGGTACGGAGAGGTCCGTCTGTTTGACGCGGCCCAGCATCTCTTTGTAGAGCGCGTCCTGAAATGGCGCAAGATCCGCGGTCATGGCCTTGGTATAAGCATTCTCGGCTTCCAGATAGGCGACGACCTTCGGATTGGATTTCTCGCGCAGCCAGTAGTAGTTGTCGATGACGGTGGCGCCATGGCGCTCTTCACGATGATCGACTTGGGGAGCGACGGGAGGGCTAGGCTGGGCCGAAGCGGCGATCAGTCCGGAGAGCAGCAGCAGGGGCAGCACAATATGATGACACATGCAGGAGATTATACCGTGGGGCGGGCCTCCAGGCCTGCGGCCGGGCTCCAGGCCGGCCTGCTCGCCCAGTTCGATTGGCGGAAGTCGATTGCTGTCGACCGAACTGAGCTCAATGGCAGTGAACAAGCCGATATCTTGCCCCCCCGAGGAGGTGCCCGTCCAGCGCCAATTCACTTAAGAACCAGCGTTCCGCCCCCCAAATCGCCGCCTACGGAGCGACCGCATCCGGCCATTCCATGTGCCATCCGCGAGCGGCACTCCACAGGATGTATACAATCCGCGACGCGCCCGCCTTCCGGCCGGAGAAACCACGCCGTCTTCGCCATTGACGGCGCTCGAACGCTCCCAAGGGGCCCGAAAACAACGCACTGGTATTCGCCGCTTCAGATAAGTTCCGGCCGGAGTTGACGACCGATTGCCACAGCCGCCCGTTGCAGAGTGTGCAATGTGACACTCGTGTTGGTAGGATCGAGCAAACGATCGAGCGCTCTACGGATGGTTTGCATACGGACGGCCATCGCCGCCTTGGTCAGGCGATCCTTCTCCATTGCGGCTTTGATCTGATCGGCGAGGATCTGTTTGATGGCTTGCTCCTCGCACTCTTCCAGAATGCCCTGTTCGGCCAGAAAACCATCAAATGATGAACCAACCTTACCCTTCCTTTTATTTGTCATCTCAGAGCGCCTCCTTCATACGGTGGAGCGCGAGCCTCAGGTCCCGGGCCGGCGGTCTTCTGCGTTTTCTTGATAAAGCCGTGCAGCAGCACCATGCGTTCCCGCGCCACGCAGAAAATCACCCGCCCGATCTTCCCATCAGTCAGCTCGCTCCGCACTTCCCACAGGCCGTTGCCGGGATTGCGACAGTAGGGCATGCCGAGCGGCCAACCGAATTCGACCTTCTGAATGTCCCGGCCCACCAGTTTGCGATCTTCCAACGTTAGCCCCAGGACCGACTCCCGTACGGGCCGGTTGCCGCGGGCGGATTCATAGAGGAATGCCCGGAGCTTCTTGGAGCGGTCGATCAAACTTCATTGTGCCAAAATGGCATATATTGGCAAGGGCCTCCTGCTTCGCATGCGACGTGACCGGCCTTTACCGGGATCTGCATCTTTCCGAGTGCCACGTCATACGATCGCCATCCAGGAACTTCGCCCGCCATCGGTCAAATCTCGGGCGGCTACTCGCGATGATAAAGATCGAGGATCGAGGCGTCTCTTACGTCAACTCTTAAATCGTCGCCTTGCGGTCGGATCGCCACGTCGCGGAAATCTCGAATGAGCGGACGATGTCTCAATTGGTTGGCAGGCATCGTGGTCAAAATCCCCACCACCTGCATGCCGGCATTTATTCCGGCCTCAATGCCAGGACGCGTGTCTTCGAAAACCAGGCACTCCTCTGGTGGTACTCCCAATCGCTCGGCGGCACACAAAAACCCTTCCGGGTCTGGCTTGGCATTCCGGATCTCATCGACTGGCACAATCACCTTCGGAACTGGTAAACCGGCGGCTGCGATGCGCGCCTCCGCAAGCGTCCTCCAAGCGGAAGTCACAATCGCCCACGGATGCTTATGGAGCGCACACACAATTTGTCTTGCGCCCGGTACAGCCAGAATGCCTTCGAGCTCTGTCTCCTCATAACGTGCCATCTCGCCCGATTCCTCAGCATGGTCGTGCCCGGGCAAAAAGTGATCCATGGTTGCGATGGATGGACGTCCATGTGAGAACGAGAGTACGGCCGCGAGTGGAATCCCATGCCGTTTCGCCCACCAGCCCCATGCGCGTTCAACCACAGCGGTAGAATCAACTAGCGTACCGTCCATATCGAACAGGACTGCCCTGCAAGTCAAAGTCAACGGAATGAAAATGGCCTGGCCTCCCATAAAGCTTACTCTCTGCTGTTTCTTCCGCAAGATCAAGAGGCCGCTCGGTTATCGAAGAAATGAATCGCCTCCGCCTCGGGTTTCTCAACAGGAAGCTAACCTGATTGCCCGCTTGGAGCGCAGCCCGAAGATCGTTGTCGACCCCGGCTAAAGACATTGTATCCTTATGGTCGGCGACTCGTAGAAAGGTCCGCGCGCGGCCGCGGCATCTGCGGCATTCTACGAGTGGGGAGTGATACGGCCGGAATCGCCCGACACAAGGCGGCTTCCCAGTACCAACCCAGCCCATTGTCCGGATTCCCGACATCCGGCGCTTAGATTCAAGTTCCGCAGAATTGCTAGGCAGATCGCGTTCTTGTCGGCCAGGGCGAGACCTCGGTCCCAACGTTTTGTGCTAGCATGCATGGCGTCCCTGAAAGGAGGGTCCAATGCGTTATCTCACAACGTTGCTCTCATTTGTGCTGGCATGCGCTTCGAGCGTGATCGTGGCTCGCGCTCAGTCTCAGACAACGCCTGGCCCGGAAGTGAAGAGGCTGGCAGTAATGGTCGGTAAGTTCACGGTCGAAGACGAAGTGAAAGCCGGGGCTATGGGGCCGAACTCGCCAGCGACGAAATTCAGTGGCACTGACGATTGCAGATGGACGGCAGGCGGCTTCGCTGTGATTTGCGAGGCAGCACTCTATAGACCCGGAAGGAAATACTCGGAGGCTTCCTTCGTCTACTACGATCCGGCCTCCAACACATACCGATACCACGCAGTCGACAGTTCAGGAGGAGTAGAAAACAAGACTGGTACGGTGAGCGGCGATGTATGGACCTGGCTCGGGGAGAGCATCTTTGGCGGGAAGATGTATCACACCCGGTACATCATGAAGGTTGTTTCAGCGGACTCCTACGAATACACCGACGAGTCGGGTGAAACCGGGGACTCCATGAAGGTGTTCGTGAGCGGGAGGGAGACTCGCGTCGCGGCCACCGAGCCCGCGACATCGAAACCGGCGCAGTGACGGTGTTTCAAGCATGATCTCCGGTTGCCGGCTAATCGGGAGTTAAGGGCGATAAGGGCGTTCGTCGGCACTGACTAAATCCGTATAGAGGACTCTTTCCGGTGCAACGCAGCCATGCTACCCTCTGTTCGGCTCCAAGCCTCATCCAGATAGACCGCACAACAGGAGAAGAGAACGCATGACAAGTATCCCCGGATCTCTGCAGCAAGTAGTTGTGGCATCTGCCCTCCTGTTCACAGCTCTCCACCCGGTCGCTGCCCTTGCGCAGGACAGCGCGGCCGCCGCCCGTCAAGGCATTGCCTCCCCCGGAACGGCCGGTCCTACGACTACGAAACCATCTCCGCACCTCTCCTTCGACGGCCCAGCCTTGAAATTCGATTTTCCAGGAGTGCGGATCGGCGTCGCCGGATAAGAGGAAGGTCGGTTTTGAAGGATTAGGACCTGGGAAGCCCTTCCATCCGCAGATGGCGGCTTGGGGTGTATCGTCGGCCACTCGGAGAATCCCACAGAGGACCTTTTTGGACACCCCCCGGCGAGTTCCCGTCACGTCAATTGAACGAAAAACGCGGAACCCGTGTATCTGGCGTCCGGTCTGTCCGAGGCGCCAACAGGCCGCCGTGTCGCCTGCCACCCTCCCGATACTCCCACTCAATGCGCCGCTCGGCCGTTTCCGCGCGCCGCCCCGCCACCCGCCAGCCATCCCAGACCGCCGATCACACGTAACACCACCAAAATTAACCCAATCCCTCAACAGCTTGCGCGACTTGCCCATCCCATCCGCCTCGACCCGTGCTCTCCTGGTATCGAGAACAGCCGATGTGTCTCCACAATGGCAGCCCGAAAATCCGCCCCGCAACGAACGCACACGGTGGCTTCGTTCGTCCAAATTTCAATATCCCTTCGCGCCCAACCCCGCCCGCACATCCAAGCACAATCCGGCATAATCCTGCACAACAACCCATGAAAATTACGAAGCAAAGCCAAAAAATGGGGGCACCGCACCACCCGCAAACGGGGCACCCACGCGAACGCAAGACAAAAGCCGGCAGAGTCACGGCCCGGCACACCTTCGCACGCATTGCGCCCCACCCAGCGCACCCTGGAGCGCCCGCACCGGCCTGGAGGCCCGCCCCACCTGTTATAGTCTTTTCAATGAAGACACTGTTCGTGGTTCCGTTCATTCTTGCGCTTCCCCTCGTGGCTCAGCCCCGCCCGGCCCGCGACGCCAGCCAGCCCGTCGACGAGGAATACACCAAAAAGATCCGCGAATACACCACCGAGCCGTTCTTCAATTCGCCGCTCACCGATTATCTGCCCGCGTCGAAGACCGTGCCCACTCCCAAGGCCGTGCTCGGCGACATCGCCGGTGCCCCCGGCATCCTGCCCTATGCGCAGGAAGTCTACCGCTACATGCGCATGCTGGAGGCCGCCAGCCCGCGCGTGAAGGTCTTCAGCATCGGCAAGACCGAAGAGGGCCGCGAGATGATCGCGGTAGCCGTGGCCGACGAGCGCCTGCTGGCCAAACTCGACGAGAACCGCGCGCGCCTGGCGAAACTGGCGGACCCGCGCACCATCCATTTGGACGACGCCGAAGCCGAAAAATTGGTGGCCGCATCCACGCCCATTTACTACATCACGGGAACCATCCATTCGCCCGAAACCGGTGCACCCACCGCGCTGATGGAACTCGCCTACCGGTTGGCGGTGGATAACAGCGCGTACATTAAGTTCATCCGCGAAAACACCATCACCCTGATCACCCCCGTGGTGGAAGTGGATGGACGCGACCGCATGGTGGATATCTATCGCTGGCATCTCGCGAACCCCGGCAAAGAGTGGCCGTCGCTGATCTACTGGGGTCACTACGTGGGCCACGATAACAATCGCGACGCCATGGGAGTCACGCTGGCGCTCACGCGCAATGTGCTGAACACGTTCGCCGGATGGAAGGCGCAGGTGCTGCACGACCTGCACGAATCCGTGCCGTATCTTTACGACAACACCGTGGGCGACGGTCCCTACAACGCCTGGATCGATCCGCTGCTGGCCGACGAGTGGCAGATGATGGGCTGGAACAACGTTTCGGAAATGACCAAGTTCGGCATGCCGGGCGTCTTCACGCATGGCACCTTCGACACCTGGTCTCCCAGTTACCTGATGTTCATCGCCGCGATGCATAACGGCATTAGCCGTCTGTACGAGACCTTCGGCAACGGCGGCGCCGATACCGAAGAGCGCACCCTGCAGCCCGCCGAATACGCGCGCACGTGGTACAAGCAGAACCCGCCGCTGCCAAAAGCCAAATGGTCGCAGCGCAACAACAACAACTACGAAGAGACCGGCCTGCTGACGGCCCTCGCCTACTTCAGCGCCAACAACAAGCTGTTCCTGCGCAATTTCTATTTGAAGGCCAAACGCTCCGTCGAGAAAGCCCGCAAGGAGGGACCGGCCGCCTACGTGTTTCCGGCGGACGATCCGCGCCCCGGCGCGCAGGCCGATCTGTTGCGCATGCTGCAGGAACAGGGCTGTGAAATTTCCCGCGCCAGCGCGCCGTTCACCGTCATGATGCTGCCCAAGAAAGCCGCTCCCAAGCGCGGGCAGGATAAAGGCAGCGGCGGGGCCGGTGGCGGCGACAACGCGGAAGAAGGCGGCGATCATAAGCCGAAGGAAAAGCCCAAGCCGGAACCGCGCACCTTCCTGGCGGGCAGCTACGTTCTGCGCATGGATCAGCCGTATAGCCGCATCGCGGACGCGCTGCTCGATTACCAATACTGGGCGCCCAACGATCCGCAAAAAGACATCTACGACGATACCGGCTGGACCTTCGGCGAGTTGGGCAACGTGCAGGTGTCGCGGGTGACCGACGTCAAGGTGCTCGACGCCGGCATGAATCTGGTCGAGCGGCCCGTCGCGGCGCCCGGCGGAGTGGAGGGTACGGGCGAAATTTTCCTGATCGATCACAATGCGGACAACGGTCTCGCCACGCTGCGGTACCGCTTCCCGGGCGCCTCATTTCAAGCCGCCGAGGAGCCGTTTGAGGCCGCCGGACGCAAATTCAATCGCGGATCGTTCATCGTCCGGGGCGTGGCGTCGGCCGACCTGGCCAAGGCCGCCGCCGAACTGGGAGTGCAAGTCTCCGCGGTAGCCGAGGCCCCCGGCGTGAAAACGCATCCCTTGCGGGCCGCGCGGATCGCGGTCATGCATACCTGGTTCAGCGCGCAAAGCGATGGCTGGTGGCGCTTGGAATTCGACCGCCTGAAGATTCCGTTCGATTACATCAGCACGCAGACCGTCGCCGCGACGCCCTCCGGGCCGGCCGGCTTGCGTTCCAAGTACGACGTGATCGTTTTTCCGCCGGGCATTCGCAATGCCCAGGCAGTAGTCAACGGGATGCCGATGTATGGAAATCCGCTGCCATGGAAAGCCACGCCGCTCACGCCGAACATCGGCAGGATCGATGAAACCGACGATATGCGTCCGGGGCTCGGCTGGACAGGTCTGGAACGTTTGCAGGAGTTCGTGCGCCAGGGCGGACTGCTGATCACGGCCAGCGACAGCACCAGCTTCGCCGTGACGTTCGGATTCACGCCGGGCGTCGGCATCGCGGCGGCGCCGCGCCTCAAGGTGACTGGTTCGGCGGTACGCTCCAAAACCGTGGATGCGGCCAGCCCCATCGTTTACGGCTACGCCGACAACCTGGCGATCTTTGCGTCGAATCCGCCGGTCTTCAACCTGTCGAACATGGCGGGCGGCGGAGGCGGCGGGCGGCGGAACCCGGCCGAGGAGCACCAACGGCCCACCGGCCGCGGCACGGCCGACGATCCCGACGTTCCGCAGGGACGCCCGCCCGCCGACATCCCCGACGAGCCGCACGCCGAAGCATGGGAGGCGCTGCCGTTGACCGATGAGCAGCTTCGCAATCCGATCAACGTAATTCCTCCGGTCGCGCGCCCGCGCGTGGTGCTGCGCTACGCCAATGCGAACGAACTGCTAGTTTCCGGGCTGCTCGACAACGGCGGAGAACTGGCGCAGCACGCCGCGATTATCGATGCGCCATATGGCGAAGGCCATGTCGTCCTGTTTTCCAATAACCCGTTCTGGCGCGCGGAGACTAAGGGCAGTTACTTCCTGGTCTTTAATGCAATTATGAATTTCGACAGCTTGGGAGCCGGCCGGAAGCTGGCGGACAAGTGACGCCCCGTCGCGGCGCAGTGCGAAGACCAGATTTACGAACGCTTCCCGGCGAGGGCGCGTGTGACGCCTTCAGGGTCGTGTGCAATCACGGTGAGATAGGCGCGGGCCGGCTGGTCGGGTTCGCAGCGCCCTTGCTCCCAATCGCACAACGTCCCGAGCGGGATATGGTAGCGAGCCGCAAATTCCTCCTGGGTCATGGCCAGGGCGCGACGCAGGATTTTCGTGCGCGGCATCCGGCGCGCCGTGCGGATCTGATCGGGCGTCATGGGCCGCGCGTCAGGATCGCGCATGGCCGCGGCCGTAACCTCTTCGTCGGTCATAGCGCGCAGCCGCGCCCAATCCGTTTTGTCTTCGATCGGCTTGGTGGAACCGTCGGGCAACACCTGAACCAGCGTACCGTCACTCAGCCGTTTGGCTGCGATGGTATGCTGTTTGCTCATGCTTCGTTGCGGCATCCCACTCGAACTCGCCTTCGTTCATATGGTACGGCTACCCGTAGTTTTGTCAACCAGGCGGAACGGGCGGCACGGTTGAAGCGATGCCAGCCTCCGGGGATCTCTGCCGGCCCCCACGATCGCGCGTCGAGGGGCTGCCCTTCTGACTCCTGACTCCTGGCTTCTGACTCCTGACTTCTGACTCCTGACTTCCATCCGCATCGGATCAAGGCGGAGCCTTGGCTAGTTAGCGCCATCACGCCCGCACGGTCTGGCCGCTGCGCAACGCCTGATTGCCCAGGTGTCCGGCGCGCGCCGCCGCCACCCCCACGGCCACCGGCGCGTTCGGCGTATTCCGCGAGCGGATGCAATCGAGGAAGTTCTGCACATGCTCGATCCCGCCGTCGTGCGTGGATTGGACCTCCTGCGCCACATCCTTCAAGTCGGGAAGCTCCGTGTATCGAGGCTGCTCGGGATACACTGCGAAGCCGCCGCGATGCAGGCGCATCAGGGCCTTGGTGCCATGGAAGACCAGTCCGCCGCCCTCCAGGTAACCCATCAGGCTGCAATCGAAGTTCACCAGGAAGTTGCCCGGATAATGGAACGCGGCGTTGACCGTATCGGGCCACTGAAATTCCGGAATCACGTACTTGCCGCCCATCGCCTGCGCATCGATGGGGGTGTCGCTCGACATGCACCAATGCGCCACGTCCACCCAATGCAGGAACAGATCGGTGAGCGAGCCGCCGCCGAAATCCCAGAACCAGCGCCAGTCGCGGTAGCGTTCGGCGTCGAACGGCTGATCCGGCGCGGAGCCCAGGAACATCTTCCAATCGAGTTTCGAGGCGTCGATGGGCGTGCGCGTATCGCGCCCCCGCAGGTAATTCTGATACCAGTACGTGCGAATGATCGTGACCTGGCCGAGACCCCCGCCAGCCACGATCTCGCGCGCCTGCTGGAAGTGCGGCCAGCTTCGCTGCTGCATGCCGGTCTGCACCACGCGCTTCGATTCCCCGACCGCCTTCAGCAGCGGCTCGCCTTCCTCGATGCGATGCGTGACCGGCTTCTCGACGTACACGTCCTTGCCCGCGCGCACCGCGTCGATAGTCATGGGGACGTGCCAGTGATCGGGCGCGCCGATCACCACCGCGTCTACATCGGAAAGCTCCAGCAGCTTGCGGTAGTCGGTGAACTCGCGCGCTTCGGGCGCGGCCTTTTCGCGCGCCTGCTGGCGGTGCGGTTCGTAAACGTCGCAGATGGCCACGATCTGGCTGCCGCCGCCGTTGTTCAGTAGGCTCAGCAGATATTGGCAGCGTCCGCCGGTGCCGATGCCGCCAATGCGAATGCGGTCGTTCGCGCCCAGGATGCGGCCGTACGATGCGGCCGTGGCGATGGCCGCGGTCTTGATGAATTGGCGCCTGGGCCAAGCTTCGCTTGCCGGGGCTGGGGTTTTGTCTGTCATGTTTACATGCCTTCCAATTTCCAGGGCGCCCGATACGGGCGCACCAACATCCGGTTGGCTTCGTCGCTGCCGATGAAGCGCTCCTGCCGGCCATCCCAACGCAGCTTCTGTTCCTGGCGCAGCGCGATATTGCCCAGGTGGCACGCCGTGGTGGTGCGGTGCCCGATTTCGATGTCGGCCACCGGCAGCTCGCGCGACTTCACGCACTGCAGGAAATTCCGCACGTGCGGCACATGCTGCACGGAACTGGTGCCGCGGCCGGCCGCGCCTTCCAATTCGTAATACATACTGATGCCGGTAAGATCGTCGAATGCGGCGCGGAACGAGATGCCGCCCGGCTCCGTGTGGTCCTTCATTTGCGGCGTAACCTGGTAGCCGGCGCGGTCCACGAACAGGGTGCCGCGGGTGCCGTGAAACTGGATGCCATAACTGCCGAAAGGTTTGTGGCCTGCGTCGCCGTTGTGGCCGTAGGAATTGTGCAGCAGGCAGGTGTAATGCAGCAGGAACCCCGGATACTCCCAAGTAACTTCCTGGGTATCGGGCGTGTCACGCCGGTCGTGCACATAGAGTTTGCCGCCCGAAGCGGTGACCGCCTGCGGCGTATCCACGCCCATCGCCATGTGCACGATGTCCACAAGATGCACGCCCCAATCCGTGATGCGTCCGCCGCCATACGCGAAAAACGAGCGCCAGTTGCCGAGGAAGTGCGCCGTATTGAACGGAACCTTGGGCGCCGGTCCGAGCCAGAAATCGTAATCGAGATCCGCGGGCGGTTCGGCATCCGGCGGCCTGCCGAGTCCTTCCGGCGAGCTGGTTTCGTGGATCCATGTCTGCACGTAGTGGATCTCGCCGATCTCGCCGTTGCGCACGATTTGCGCGGCGCGCTGGAAGTGCGAGCCGGAGCGCTGCTGCAAGCCCACCTGCACGATGCGCTTGTTCTGGCGGGCGGCCTCCACCATCAGGCGTCCTTCGCGCACCACGTTGGACACGGGCTTTTCCACGTAGACGTCCTTTCCCGCCTGGCACGCGGCCACGGTGATGAGCGGATGCCAGTGGTCCGGCGTGGCGACCACCACCGCGTCCACCGCGCGGTCGTCCAGCAGTTTGCGGAAATCGGAATAGGCGCGCGCCTTGCCGCCGGCGGTCTGGCGGGCCTGCTCCAGGTTCGCGCCGTAGACGTCGCAGACGGCCACGATCTCGGCCTCAGGCTGCTTCTGGAAATCCGCGAGATCCATGCGGCCCATGCCGCCGCAGCCGATCACGCCAATGCCGATGCGGTCGCTGGCGGCGGCGCGCGCGCGCTGCGCGAGCGCGCCGGCTCCAGCCAGCGCCGCACTCTTGAAAAGGTCTCGTCGATTCATGGACGCTCCTCTCCGGAGGGGACTCTTATTCTATCTGAATTGGGCAGAGAGTGAGCTATGCTCACCAGCCAAACCCATCACGCCGCGGAAGTGGCGTTGGAGGCGCGCGGCTCGAAGGTGTAGCCGAATCCCCGCACCGAATGAATCAGCCCCGGATTGGTTGGGTCGGTCTCGATCTTCTGCCGCAAGCGGAGCACATAAACGTCCACGGCGCGATCGGTGATGGCGCGGTCCTGGCCCCAGACGGCGTTCAGCAATTGCTCGCGGCTGAAGACCACCCCCGGACGGCTCATCAAAAATTCGAGCAGACGGAACTCCGTGGCGGTGAGGTTGAGCGGCGTCCCATTCAGGCGCGCCTGGCAACTGCCGCGGTCCAGTTGCACCCCGCCGGTCTCCAGCACGCGCGCCGGGGCGGTATGGTTGCGGAACTGCAGCTTGATGCGGGCGATCAGCTCCCGCACGAAGAAGGGCTTCACTACGTAATCGTTGGCGCCCAATTCCAAGCCCACGATGCGGTCCGTTTCCGACGCCCGCGCGGTCAGGAAGATGATGGGCGTGCTCAGCAGGTCCGGGTCTTTGCGCACCGCTTTGCAAATCTCCAGGCCATCGTAGTCCGGCAACATGATATCCAGCAGGATGAGATCGGGCCGCATTTGGCGGCAAAGATCCAGCGCCCCTTTGCCCGTTTGGGAGCCGGCCAGCACGAATCCTTCCTTCTCGAGGTTGTACTTCAACAGGGCAAACAGATCGGTGTCGTCTTCAATCAGAAGGATCTTCCGCATGGGCGTCCCTCCCCGGAGCATAAACAATAAATGGTTACCGGGATGTTACGGGAGCGTGAACTAGGGATTAAGTCTTGTGGGGCGGGCCTCCAGGCCTGCGCGGGTCCTCCAGGACCCGCCACTCTTACGGGAGTCCTTCGAACCGGTATCCGAATCCGCGGACGGTGGTCAGGTAGCGCGGATTATCCGGCTCCGCCTCGATGTGCTCCCGCAGGCGCCGGATATGCACATCCACCGTCCGCGGCGTGACGAAACGCTGCTGGCCCCAAACCTCCTCCAGGAGCTGGTCGCGGCTGTATGCGCGGCCCGCGTGCGTCAGAAAGAACTCCAGCAGCTTGTATTCGGTGGATGTCAGGTTCAATTCGCGGCCGTCCAGAAAAACGCGGTGAGCGCCGCGGTCCAGCTTGAACGGCCCGGCCTCCACTGCGGTATCTTCCCCCTCGTCGCGCTCGGCGCGGCGCAGGTGAGCCTTCACCCGGGCCACCAGTTCGCGCGGGCTGAATGGTTTGGTCATGTAATCGTCGCCGCCGATCTCCAGCCCCAGCACCCGATCGACTTCGTCGGAGCGGGCCGTGAGAAAGAGCACGGGCGTACGCGCCAGCACGGGCGACTGGCGAATCTGGCGGCAGAGCTCGAACCCGTCGTCTCCCGGCAGCATCACGTCCAGCACGATCAGGTCGGGCTTCCAGGCTTCCAGGTCCTTCAGGGCGCCCTTGTTGCCGGAGAGCACGTAAGCCTGATAACCGCCGCGGGTCAGGTTGTAGTCCAGCAGCGCGGCCAACTCCGCCTCGTCTTCCACGATTGCGATTCTCTTAGGCATCGGGATGTGCGCGGATATGGTCCACTCGGTCATTCTGCACGATGCCGGGCCTCGATGCAAGCCAGCCGGCGGCGGCTACTGAGCTATGTACACCTGGAATCCGGCGCTCTGCGCTCCGCCCAGATCCGCGGCTGCCCCGCCCACATCCAGGTATAGCGGCCCGTTCCCGCCGATATTTTGGACTACGAAGTTGATTTGACTCACTCCCGCCGCCTCGTACGGCGCCGGGCCGGCATAGTTTATGGCGAGGCTCGCGGGGAAGAGACCGAAAATCGTTTCCTGATACCAAATCATCTCGACCGGCAAAACGTTGGCCGGCAATGGGACGCCCACGATGGCCCCATCGGGTTGCGGCGGATCGATCGGCCCGAGTCCGGTCGCGAAGACTGTCACAACGGAACCAACCTGGGCGGGATGGGAGGCCGAGTTGGAGCTTCCATCTTGATTCAGGGCCGCCGCATAATAGCCGTCCACCGTGAACACGCCGGGGTCCGCCACCACCACCGTGCGCGCGAGACAATTGGCCGGGGCGCCGTTGTAGACAACGCAAACCTCGACCGTGTCGCCAAACTGGAGCGACCACGGCGCGATCGCATTGACTTGGCCGTCCTGAACGTACAAGAGCGGACCAGGGGAACCGTTAAAGGTTACAACCACCCCGCCCAGTTGTTTCGGAAACCCGGTCTGCGCGTCTACTTGCGGCTGGGCTCCATTGGCCGGCCCAAGACCCTGCCCAAATAAGCTCACCAGTTCCCCGCCGGCTATCCCCGTGCTGTCATAGCTTGCCGCGTTCCCGAGGCACGCGAGTTGCATGGCCTGCGCTTTCGTGTCCTGAGCGAAGCTGGTCAGAAACAAGAGCCTGAGCGCCGACCCGGCTAACTGTCGCGTCGGCGTATAGGAGGCCGTGGGAGAACCTACCACGTAAACCGTCGAGTTTTCGCCAAGGCCCACCGCCGGCGGCGTATTCGTGTAGCCCGACGAGCCCGGAACGTAAGTCGACTGCAATACGTTTCCGCTGCCATCGAGCACAGTGAGCACGGAGGATCCGTTCGCGTCGCACGCCGCCAGGCTGTTCTTCACCGGATAATTGGTCCCGGTGGGCAACGCGAGGTAGGTATTGCCTGCCGCATCCACTGCCAGTCCGGCCGGACGCGACGCCGGCAGGGTTTTTGAAAACATCTCGGCCGTCCCTTGCGCATTAAAACGCAGCGCCACAGAGCCCGTACCAGCCGCATTCGAGAGAAGCACAACTGCGTTATCGGCGGAATCGAGCGCGATAGCGGCGGCGTGGTTGCCTTGCGCATCCGTAAACGTTGAATAGATCAGCGTCGAACCGTCCGGCGACAAACGCGCCAGGAACGAAGCGGCGACGAAATTGGGGATGCCGGAAGCAGCCAGGTAAGCTCCGGGCGTCACCGGGAAGCTCGCCGAATCGGCGACTCCGGTGACAAACGCCGACCCCGAGGCATCCACCGCGATTCCGGAGGGCTGCGCTTGGCTGCTGCCTCCCAGATAGGTGGCATAATCGATGGCGCCGGACGCTTTCAAGCGAACCACAAAAGCATCGTCAACACCGGGTACGCTAGCCGGGTTGGGCGGCGTTTGCTGCAGGGCGCCGGGCGTGGTTTCGAAACCGGAGCCATACGACCAACCGGTGACGTAGACGCGTCCGGAGGCATCCACGGCCAGACCTGTCAGCGTCACGTTCTGCCCGATGCTCGTCGTGTACAGCACTGTCGTGCCATCGGTGCCTAGCTTCTGCACGAAATCGTTTCCCGCCAGGTACACATTTCCGGCCGGATCTACGGCCATAACCGATGGTTGAAATGCGAGCGTGTTCTGGTAAACGACCCGATCCCCCGCTGGAGTCAGCTTGATGAGGTAGTAAAATACGGTGTTCGGTTGAGCTAAGGTCACCAACAGGTAGACGGATCCTTGCGCGTCCGTGCCGGTGCTAACCTGGACGGGGCCGTAAGAAGAACCAGTAGGGATAGGGATGAGCTCGGAGTAGTTCACACCGAGCAGGAAGTTCTCGGCCGCCGCCATCGCCGTGGTGGCGCTGAGCAGAGCGAACCAGAGGGATAGTTTTCGTAACATGATCCAGTTGTCCTGCACGCTGCTTGCCATGCGGACAGCCCAAACGAATGCACTTCCGGCGTGCGGATGTGTCAATTAGACTCAGTGCTGTCCGGACTAGCCGATATCGGTCAAAAGGCGTCCGCGCCGCCCTTCGCCGTTGGAAGCCCGCCAACCGGCGTGCCGCATCTCCGAGAGACTGGGTATCATGAGGGACCTCGGCCTGCCTTACCGGCTGGTTCACGTCGGAGCGCCCCGCAAGCAAGCGCTTGCAAGCTCACTTGATTGCGGTGACCACCACCGAAGCCAGGTCCGGGCCCCGGGCCCCGGTCGAGAAATCTATGAGTGTGAAGATGTATCGCGCGCCCGCTGCGATCCATTTCGCCCCGCACTTTGCGCAAGCCCGTCCGCTCCCGAACTCCCTGTCCGGAGTTGCCCCGCGCCCTTCCGCCCGTACGTAGACACGCGCATGCGCCACGCCCTGCGTCGTCCAACTCACATAAGTCGTACAGGCGTGCGCGCCGGGCGCTATTTCACAGGGGTTCGGGTAGGCGGAGATGACGCCCGCGCCAGCCCAGGCAGGCCCCCGCAATACGGCGAACGCCACGGCCGCAATCAGGATCGGTCGGCGCAATCCATTCAGCTTCATGTAGGCCATTCTGCACGATGCCGGAAGTCGATGCAAGCCTGGCCATGCGGTACCTTCTGTAATATGGACCGGATCGAGATCGGCGCTATCGTATTTCCCCGCATGGATCAGATGGACTTCGCCGGCCCGTTCGAAGTATTGTCGCGCATTCCGGGCGCACGGTTTCATGTGCTGTGGAAAGACAAAGCGCCCGTGCGAGACATCCAAGGCCTGACCCTGACGCCGGAGACGGCTTTCGCCGATGCGCCCGACTTGGACGTTCTGGTGGTTCCCGGCGGCTGGGGACAAGAGCAGTTGATGGAGGATGAGCAGGTCCTCTCGTTCATTCGCGAACAGGCGGCGCACGCTACATACGTCTTCTCGGTGTGTACCGGAGCCTTGCTTTGCGGGGCCGCCGGGCTACTCAAAGGCGTCCGCGCCACTACCCATTGGACCGCCTTTCATCTGCTTGAATATTTCGGCGCGATACCTACGGACGAACGCGTGGTGGTGGACGGCAAATACGTGAGCGCCGCCGGCGTGACTGCCGGCATCGACGGAGCGCTGCTCTTGGTCTCCCTGTTGCGCAGCGGCCGCGCGGCCCAGCAGATCCAGCTTGCCATGCAGTACGCGCCGGAGCCGCCCTTCGCCAGCGGAAGCCCGCGAACTGCGCCGCCGGAAGTGCTGGATGCGGTGCGCGCGGCGGGCCGCGAGATCGCGCAGAGCCGCCTCGAAACCGCGCGGCGCGTCTCTGATAGGCTGGGTATCATGACGGATCTGAGCTACCCCATCGGCCGGTTCGCGTACGCCGGCGAGAGCACTGCGGAACAGCGCCGTGCTTTCATCGACCGCATCGAAGACACGCCGGTCCGCATGCGCGCGGCCGTGGAAGGCTTAACCCCGGAGCAACTCGACACGCCCTATCGCCCCGGCGGCTGGACCATCCGCCAGGTGGTCCATCACGTTCCCGACAGCCATATCAACAGTTATTGCCGCTTCCGCCTGGCGCTGACCGAGGACACACCCAGCGTGAAAGGATACGATGAGGCGCGCTGGGCGGAGCTTGACGATGCGCGTACCGCGACGGTCGAGGTTTCGCTCGCGCTGCTCGAATCGCTGCATCGCCGCTGGGTGCTGCTGCTGCGCTCCATGACGCCCGCGGATTTCGCGCGTACGTTCCAGCATTCCGAACTGGGCCCCGTCACGCTGGATCGCAACCTGGCCCTGTATGCCTGGCATGGCGATCATCACGTGGCGCATATCACGGCCTTGCGCGCGCGCATGGGATGGGCTTGAAGTGCGGGACAAGTTCGCTTACGCGCTCGCCACACTCGGGGCAATCGTGCTGGTCCGCAATCTGTACCTCATATTCATGGTCATGCCCGACGAAGCCAACCAGGGCATGATCTATCGTCTGCTCTATTTCCACGTTCCGGCCTGGTGGACGGCCTTCATCGCTGTCGGTCTCTCAGCCATCTTCAGCGGTCTCTACCTTGCCAAGAAGAACCTGCGCTACGACGCAATGGCCGTCTCGGTGACGGAGGTTGCGTTGGTGTTCCTGACGATGGGCATTGTGTTAGGGTCCATCTGGGGCCGCATCATTTGGGGTGTCTGGTGGGTATGGGATGCGCGCCTCACCTCCGCGTTAATCTGCGTGTTGCTATATGCCGGCTATTTGATGCTCCGCCGTTCGATAGAGGAACCCAGCCAGCGCGCGCGCATCTCGGCCGTATTTTCGCTGTTCGCCTTCGTGGACGTGCCCATCGTGTGGTTTTCGATTCGTTGGTGGCGCACACAGCACCCACAGCCCATGCAACTGCCGCCGGAGATGTGGCACACGCTGCTGTGGAACTGGTTCGGGATGGCGCTGCTGACCGCGGCCCTGGTGCTGATCCGGCTCGATCAGGAAGAAACGGACCGCAAAGTTCAGTCGATGCGGCATCTTGCGCAGTTCGCGTACCGGAGCTAGACCATGGACAGCCGGAATTTCCAATTCATGTTTTACGGTTTCACGGCCGCCTGGCTGATCGTGTTTGTCTACGTGGTCACGCTGGTGCGCCGTGGGAGCCGTCTCCGCGCGGAGTTGAAGCGCCAGGATGCGCTATCGGAACGCTCCGGCCGGCACCCGCTATCCTAGAATTTGCCCGCCGGGTCTTATCTCTATTGCGACGTCAGCCTGCCGGTCCCGCTCGACCAGCCCTTCACCTACGCGCTGCCGGAGACGCTCCGCCATCGCGTGCAGCCGGGTTGCCGCGTGCTGGTCCCCTTCGGCAGCCGCCGCCTCACGGGCGTGGTGTTGCGCTGCCACGACGATGCGCCCGAAGTGCCCACCCGCGAAGCCCTGCGCCTGATCGATGCCGAACCGGTGCTGGACGCCGAGTTGCTGGCCCTGGGCAAGTGGATCTCGGGTTACTACTGCGCGCCGCTCGGCGAAGTGCTGCGCGGCATGCTGCCGCTGGCATCCGATATCCGCCGCGGCAAAGTCTATTCGCTCACCGACGCAGGCCGCGACGCCGCCCGGCAACTTCTGTTCGATTCGTCGCCTGAAGACCCCGTGGTGCAGATCCTGCGCATGCTCGACCGGCGTCCGCTATCCGCCTCTTATCTCGAGCGTAAGCTGCCGCTGGCCGCCAACGCCTTGCGCGCGCTGGAGCGCAAACATTTCGTCATGGTCGAGCAGGTGCAGACCGAGCGCGATCCCCTGCGTGCGCCCTCGGAGCGGCTGCGCGTGGAGGCCGCCATCCAGCCGGCCGGCGCGCCCGCCGCCAAACTCGGCAAGCCTGAGCGCGAGCTGCTGGCTTTCCTGGAACTGCATCCGGGCACGCACAATTTGAAAGATCTCGAAGCCATGGTGCGCGACGCCAGTCCGGCCGCGCGCGCCCTGGCCCGCAAGAACCTGGTAACGCTGCGCGCGGAACCGCTGGCGATCAACGCCGGCCCCGTGCGCGCGCCGCACACGCTCAACCCCCCGCAGGCCGCCGCTTTCGAGCAGATCGGCGCAGCCATTCAGGCGCACGAATTCCGCACTTTCCTGCTGCACGGCGTCACCGGTTCCGGCAAGACCGAGGTCTATCTGAACGCTATCGACGCGGCGCTGGCCTGCGGCCGCAGCGCGCTGCTGCTGGTTCCCGAAATCGCCTTGACCCCCGCCGTCGCCGGCCAGTTCTTCAGCCGCTTCGGCGATCGCGTTGCCATTCTGCACAGCGCCTTCAGCGATTCCGAGCGCTCCGATCAGTGGCGCCGCATCCGCTCGGGCGCGGCGGCCGTGGTGGTGGGCACGCGCTCCGGGGTCTTCGCGCCCATGCGCAATCTCGGCCTGATCGTGGTGGATGAGGAGCACGACCAGAGCTATAAGCAGGAAGAAACGCCGCGCTACAACGGGCGCGACGTGGCCATCGTGCGCGCGCAGGCCGCCCGCGCGTGCGTGGTGTTGGGGTCCGCCACGCCCAGTCTCGAAAGCCGGTATAACGCCGAGCGCGGCAAGTACACGCTGCTCGAACTGCCCAGCCGCGTGGAAGAACGGCCCATGCCGCACGTCGAGCTGATCGACATGCGCACCGAGTTTCTGGAAACGCGCAAGCAGGCCACCTTCTCGCGCCGCCTGCTGGAAGCCGTGGCGCACCGCGTGGATAATGGCGAGCAGACCATCATCCTGCTCAACCGCCGCGGCTTTTCGAGCTTCGTCGCCTGCCGCTCGTGCGGCGAGCGCGTGCAGTGCATGAACTGCTCGGTCACCCTTACATTTCACCGCCGCGACCGCCGCCTGCTCTGCCATTACTGCAACTATGCCGAACGCGTGCCCACGCATTGTCCCAAGTGCCAGAGCGAGCATATCTACTTTATAGGCGTCGGCTCGGAGAAGGTCGAAGAAGAGCTGCACCGCGAATTTCCCAAAGCGCGGATCGCGCGGCTGGATCGCGACACGGCCACCGCCAAGCGCCAGTATGAAGCCATCCTGCAAGGCTTTCGCGAGGCATCATACGACATTCTGGTGGGCACCCAGATGATCGCCAAGGGCCACGACATTCCGAACGTCACGCTGGTGGGCGTGGTTTCGGCCGACGTAGGCCTCGGGCTGCCCGACTTCCGCGCCGCCGAGCGCACCTTTCAACTACTGACGCAAGTCGCCGGACGCGCCGGACGCGGGAGCCTTCCCGGCATCGTCCTGATCCAAACCATCAACCCGGACCACTATGCCATCCGCATGGCCGCCGCGCAGGATTACCAGATGTTCTATGAGAAGGAATTGCAGTTCCGCCGCATGATGCACTACCCGCCGTTCAGCGCCATGGCCAATATCCTGGTGCGCAGCGAGCAGCAGGAACGGGCCATGCGTCTGAGCACCGAGCTAGGCCATTTCCTGACACCGGCGCCGGAAAGGATCAAGATCCTGGGACCGGCCGAAGCGCCGGTGCCGCGCCTGAAGAACGAATACCGGTACCAGTTCCTGATCAAGGCCGCCAGCCGCACGGCGCTGAACGAGTTGTTGCGCCGCGCGCAGTTGTTTGCGCGGGAGCAGAAGTGGAGCGCCACGGCGCTGGTGATCGATGTGGACCCGTTGACCCTGTTGTAGGCCGCGCGCGCCTCTGCGTTCGTGACATGAGGATGGCGGATGTGAGCATGTGTATTCTTAGGTGATTTCTGCCAAGCGGGCCGCAGCTAACAGAACGAGCGAAACATCATAAAAAGAGTGCGAAAGTAGAAATGATGTGAAGAAATCGCCCGGCCCAACAGAAACTCACTCGCTCGCGGACTTGCGTGTATTGGTTCCGCGCGCGTGTGACGTGACGATGGCAGCCGCAGCGGCAGAGGCGAAGGCGCAGTACTCGGCGATCGTGCTGGGCGTGACGGGGAACGTGGGCGGGCGCATCGTGCAGCTTCTGATCAAGAACCCGCTGTGCAAGAGGGTGGTGGTAGTGACGCGCCGCAAGACGGACGCCTTCGCCGACCCCAAGGTCTCCGAGGTGGTTGCCAACATGGACCGACTCGAGGAGGAGATTGCGCCGCACGCCCAGGGAGTCGACGTCGCGCTCGCCGCGTTCGGCGTCGGCAAGGGCAGCGCGAAGATGCCCGAGGAGGAGGTGCGTAAGATCGAAATCGCCTACCCGCGGGCCTTTTGCCGCGCCGCCAAGGCTGGAGGCGCTCGTGTGTGCGGGGTCATGACAGCAGCGGGCGCGGACCCCGAGGCCGGGACGAAGTACGCGAAGATCATCGGCGAGAAGGAGAAGGCTGTCGAGTCCGTCAAGTTCGACTTCCTTGGAGTGTACCGTCCCGCCGTCATTCTCGGCAACTCCAACACGCCGGGCGTCCTTGGCTACGTCATGCCACTGCTGCACTGGGCCATGCCGTCCAAGTACCACTCGATCCACAAGAACGACCTCGCGCGCGCGATGGTGGCGCAGTCGGAGCAGGCGTTCCTCGCGATCGCGCAGGGCAACGCTCCCAAGGAGGCGATCGTGAAGATCCTGGAGTACAAGGAGATGGAGCCCTTCTTCGTCAAGGGCGAGAGCGACGAGCCTTGAGCAGCAGCAAGCTGCTTGTGTTGGATTGTAGTGTTTTGCGTTTGTATTGTTCTACAGTGGTACATGGTTACGTTGTACGGCCTGCAACTCCTTCCTCTCGGACATTCGGGTGCGTCGGATGATGCGCTTGTTGAGACGGAGGACGGTCGGGTTTTTCAGGTGGAACTAACGTTCAGCCGCCAGGCTGAGAAGACACCGTTGCCTCGATTTCAGGGTTATGCAACTGCGGTCGAGTGGATTCAAACGGTGATGCTGCCTGCCCATGAAGATTATCGCGGATAGGAGTTGCATGGGGTTAGAGATTCTTCTGTCGGTGTTTCCCCTGGCATTGACGTACTCGGCCTGGCGATTTCAGCAAAAGTCGCATCCTCCTCTTTCGAAGATCAGGCGGATCCTCTTCAGATGCGGGCTGCTGATGAGCGTCCTCTGTTCGCTCACGGTCCTCAGTTCCTGGTTTGACCCGTTCCCTCCCTTCCGGATGGCCACGGCGGCTACTCTGATATCCGGAACGGCATCCTTTTCACGGCCGGATTTTCCACCGCGTTCCGCGACGGTCGGTTTGGCCGTTTTCGGACGCGGTCCATCAAGACTCCTGCTAACGGGGAGCGCCGTACTGCTCGCCTTTGTGGCGTACGCGGCGCTCCTATCGAATGGCGTTTGACTTGCTTTACGGCCACGTCACCCGGGACCCCAGGAATGCTACTTTCCAAATCGGCGTTCTCTGTGACAGCGCCGCCCGCGCCCCGCTGATCATCGTTCACCGCGCACCTTGACTTGCACCCGCAGGCGCGTATAAACTTTTATACATGCCGGGCGTATGGAAGATGAAGAACAGATCCGTTGGGTAGGGTCGGCCTACGACGATCTGCTGGCATTCCCAAGAGACGCCCGGAAGGAAGCGGGCTTTCAGTTGGGGAAGGTCCAGGCCGGGCTTGAGCCGGTCGACTGGAAACCGTTCGACGAGGCAGGAGCGGGCGCCAGGGAAATTCGGATCAGGGAGGCAAGCGGTATTTACCGCGTGATCTACCTCGCCAAGTTCGAAGAAGCTATCTACGTCCTGCATTGCTTCCAGAAGAAGACTCAGGCGACCCGCAAGCAGGACAGGGCTATTGCCGCGGCGCGCTATCGCGCAGTAGTCAACGCGAGGAAGGAAAAGAAATGAAGATCGACACCGAAATCCGCCATGTGACAAAGCCGGGCGCGAACCTATTCCTGGAACTGGGCTTTGCGCCGGACGAGGCCAAACGTCTACAGGCTGCGTCCCGCAAGCAGGTCAATGACACGCGCCTGCTGAAGCAGCAACTGATGGAAGAGCTGTCTGTCTGGATTGCGAAACATCACCTAAAGCAGGCCGAGGCGGCCGAGATTCTGATGGTCTCTCGCCCGCGCGTGTCCGACGTGGTGAATAAGAAAGCCGCCAAGTTCACCATCGATACACTCGTGGAAATGCTCAGCCGTGTCGGCAAGCCGGTCAAGCTGGCAATCAGTTGACCAGTGGATGTTCCGACGCTATCTGCGCGCCAGGCGCCCTATTGTAGTCATTATGTTGCGGGCGGAGAGGTGGTTGAACAATGCTTTCCGGGGAGCCAACTCCGGGGCTTCCACGAATATATTTCCCGCCTCCGATTGCAGCCGACTTTGCGGACGGTGGTCTGGGTCTGCCGGCGGGCTAGATGAATAGATCGGCCTTCACCTTGAACACTGCTGCGAGTTTTCTTGCCTGCTCCTTACTGATGGAACGCTTCCCGCTCAGGACCTCCGAAACCCGGCCGCGAGTGCCGAACGCTGGCAGCAGGTCCTTGGCTGTTCGTCTGCTCGTCTCCATCAGGTAGGCCAGCATCTCGTTAGGAGCAACCGAAGGCAGCGGGTGATGGCGATCGTCGTAAGCTTGGACCAATATCGCCATGGTTTCCAGGAGGGCGGACTCCTCCGGGGACAAGCGGTCCGCGCCCTTGTCGATCAATTGTTCCACGGCGGTGACCATACGGTCGTACTCTTCCTCGGTCTCGATGGCTTTGACCACAATGTGATTCGCGAGCCGCGCGTATTTCTTGGGGTCGACGGTCAGTATAACAGCACCCTCCGCGTGAAGTTCATCTCCGCGATGAGCCGGTACTTGTTGCCTCCGATGCCGAAGACGATGTGCGGAGCCACAAAATCCGCCGTATTGAACGACTGTTTCACGTCCGCAAGACTAGACCAGGCCGCCTGTTTGGCGACTCGATACCAGTGGTCCAGGGCACTGCGGGCCTGCGCGCGCGGGCCGGCGTGGACGCCGGCCGCAGGACTGGAGTCCCGCCCCACGGCCCACCTACCGCAGATCCAGGGCCATCAGGCTGTGACGATCGCGCACATACAACGCCGTCCCCGCCAACGCCGGCGCGGTCCAGGCATTGCTTCGCAGCAACTCCGCACGCGACAGTACCTTCAAGCCGGCCGGCGAGACGGTCGCCAGCGAGAGATTGCCGTCCTCATCGACCGCGATCAGCTTGCCGTCGGCATAGAGAAACGTGGCCTTCGGGAAGGAGCGGTCCTGCCACAGCAGCTTGCCCGTCTTCGCGTCGAGCGCGGTCAGGGGCGCCGGTCCGAAATCGCCGCTCGATCCGTAAAGCGTATCGCCGATGCGCAGCAGGTTTCCGATGTGCACCCGCATGCGGTTGGTGTTCCAGAGTTCCTGCACCTGCGTCTTGCCGTTCACCAAGTGCAGTTGCAGCGCCACGCAGCCGCCGTTATAGGCCGAGGAGACGAACAGCGTGTTGTCGGCGGTCCACAGCGGCAGGGCGATGTTGAGACCCCAACTGGTGGCGTGCGGATGCTTCCACAGCAGGTCGCCCGAGTCCGGGTTGATGCCCACGATTTCATCGTTCATCACAGCGACCAGTTGGTCCTGGCCATCCACTTTGATGAGGACCGGCGAGGAGGGCGAGTTCGCGAAATCCTGTTTCTGCCAGGCGACTTTGCCGTCTTTCTGGTTGAAGGCCATCAGCGCGTGGCCCGCGCCGCCTACCTTCATGATGACGGTGTCCTTCCAGGCGATGGGACTGACCGAATATCCGCGGTCCATGGGGGTGCCGTTGAATTCGCGCCAAAGATCGTGCGACCAAAGCACCTTGCCTGTCTTCTTATCCAGGCAGAGCAGGTGCGCCAGGATGCCCGCGGCATACACCGCATCGGCGGTGACCAGCGGCGTGGCATGCGGGCCCGGACCATTCTCCATGGCCATGCCGCCGCGGAAGGAGGCGTTCTCCGAGTGTTCCCAGATGGTCTTGCCCGTGGCGGTAGCGGCGGCCAGGGTGACCTCGTCGGAGCCGCGGCGGTACATCGTGTACAGCACCGCGCCATCCACCGCGATCCCGGAGTAGCCCTCGCCCAGATCGCGGCTCCAGAGCTTCTTCGGCCCTCCGGCTGGCCAGGAGTTGGCCAAGCCTTTGGCGTCGGATGTGAAGTTGCGGTGCGGGCCGGCGAACTGGGGCCACTCGAGCGACGCGCCTTGGGCAATACTGCAGGCGAGCAGCGCGGCGAACCAGCGAGGGCTTTGCTTGGAGCAGTGCTTCATGACGGATCCCATAGCGCCAGGTTGGTCGCGTCTTTGATCAGGATACCGTGACCCATGACCACCGGATGCGCCCAGGTGGGGCTATCGGCCACGGAATACTTGCGCAACGGTTCGAAAGCCTTGTCGCTTTGGCGGGCCACGATCAGGTTGGCGTCGGGCGTGAGAATCAGCCAAACGGAACCGGCCGCCACAATGGCGGCGTTATCCCCCTGGCGGCCATCGGAAGTCCAGAGTAGCGTGCCGTCGCCCGACCGCAGGCAGAAGAATTGTCCGTGCTTGAGCCAGGAGAAGCCGAACAGCAGGTCACCGCCGCTCACCACCGGCGAGCTCATGTACATCGAAAAATCTTTGTTCTGCCAGACGGTTTCGGTGGTCCACCCCGCGCCGTGCTTGATCGGCTTGACGGCGATTACGGGATTGCCGATGCCCGAGAAGATCAGCGTGTCGCGATAGAGCACCGGCGTGACGATGTTCTGCGCGTACGCCGTTTTGTAGGGAATCCGCCAGAGCAAATCGCCGGTGGCGGCCGAGACGCTCACGATGTTGTTGCGGGTCTGAGTGACCACCTGGCGGGCGCCGGCAATTTCCACGACAATGGGCGACGCGTAGGCCGGCCCGTCGCCTTTCCAGCTCCATTTTTCCGCGCCGGTGGCGGCGTCGAAGGCGGTAAGCGCGCCCTCGGTGTTGCCTCCGACGTCCGCGATGACCAGGCCGCGGTCGACCACCGGCGACGCCGCCACGCCGAAATCGGGAGAGCCGAATTCCTTGCGCCATTGCGGCTTGCCGGTCTTGGCATCGAAGCAGGAGAGCGTGCCGTTGATGCCGAAGGTGAAGATACGGCTGTCCTCAACGACGGGCGTCGACTTCACGCCTTTGCCGTGGGCGGTTGCCGCGGGATTCATGGTGTAAGGCGCGGCGTAGCCTTCCTGCCAGATGGTCTGCCCATTTTCGGGGCGCAACGCGGAGACCACTTCCCGATCGCCCTGGCGCGTGTGCACGTAGATCCTGCCATCGGCCACCACGGGCGATGCGTGGCCTTCGCCCACCGTAACTTTCCATTTGAGCGTGAGCTTTTCGGGCCACGCTTTGGGCTCGGGGAAGCCGGCGGCAACCCCATCGCGATGCGGGCCGCGCCATTGCGGCCAGTCGTCGGCCCAGGCGACTATCAGAAGACCGGCGAGGCAAATTGCAAGGCGGCGATGCATGCTTCAGGTTACTCCGATCTCAAGGCCGCCAGCAGCGGGGAGCGCAAAGCCGCGCGCGTGGCAGCCAGCGATGCGCCGATTCCGGTCGCCAGCACAGCCGCCAACAGCAGGCTGACTGACGCGATGGGGAACCGGCCGCCGCGCAATGAAACCGCCGGCGCAATCGCCAGCAGGGCGCACACCGTGCCGGTGGCCAGACCCATCAGCAGCAGGAGCAGATTTTCGGCCAGCACCAAGGCAGCCAGGTGCGACGGCCGATATCCGACGGCGCGCAACAGCGCCAACTCACGGCGGCGCTCCAGCACGTTGCGCAGCAAGATGGCCGCCAGTCCCACGGTGCCCAAAACCAGGCCCAACGCGCCCAGACTGCGGAAAGTCGAGAGGTACGTGTTCTCGACCTTGTGGAAGCCGGCCATTCGCGCCGCGGTGGATTGGATGTCGAATCCGTAATCGGACAGGGCTTCCTCCAATGTTCCAGTCACCTCCTGCGCTCTTTGGGGTGAGACGTCCAGCAGGAAAAAGCGGTAGCCTTCCACATCCGGGAACAGGCGCAAGAAGTTTTTCTCGGAGATCAGCAATTCGCTCTGGAAGAGGCTGTCTTGAAGGGCGGCGACGATGCGGAAGCGGGTCTGGTTCAGCACGAAATCCTCGCCCAGCTTGAGGTGCAGCACGTAGGTCATGGAGTTGGCGTCGGCGACGGCCGGGATCGCGCCGCCGGCAAGCTGCGAGTCGAGCAGCAGCCAGGGATTCGGCGTATGGGGAACCGAATCCTGGAATGCGAAGTGCGCGTTGCGGAGAAACGCGGCCGGAGGCGCCAGGATTCTCGGATTGCGTGGCTGGTAGAGATTCAGACAACTGACATCGTCGCCGGGCCGCAGGCGGAAGGGGATGAACTGGACGCCTGGAAGCGGCGGGATGTTGAGGGCATCGCGGCCGGCGGTGGTATTGGGGTCGTGGATCAGGGGAAGGACGGACTCGGCCATCAGCGGATAACCGCCGGTGCCCGCAGAATCGCCGGTCTGGCGGAAGGCGTCAATCGAAACGATGAGGAACGTGGCGCAGGCGATCTGCGCGATGCACAGGATGCTGCGGCCGGGCCGGTAGGCGGCGTTGCGGAGGGCCAAAGTTGTTAAGCCCCCGACGATCGCCGATGAACGCCGATTCAGGACGGCGGATTGGAAGCTGATCGCAGCGACGAGTAGCAGCGTGCCGGCTCCAAAGAATCCGGCAGTCTGGTCGAGCGCGCGCAGTAGAGCCGCGGCGAGCAGGATGCACGCCAGGATGGCGGCTACGATTCCGATTATGACGCGAGGTTTGGCGGAGCCATGCTTGGTTTCACCCGCCAGCAGTCCGCGCGGCGTAACTGGTTCCAGCTTGCGCAGGGTCCAGGCAATGGCGCCCAGGCCGGTGGCGATTCCGGCCAGCGCTCCTGTGGCTAACGCGGCGATGGATGGGTGGAGCGAGATCAGGCGGGTGCCGACTGCGCCGATCCACCAGGTGCGCAGGCCCAGCACGATCAGCTCACCGTAGGCGAGGGCGCCCGCCAGGCCCAACAGCGAACCGGCCACGGCCAGCACTGCGCCTTCGAGCAGGAACACGGCGCGGATCTTGGCGATGGAGAAGCCCAGGGCGCGCAGGATTCCAATTTCGCGCATGCGCTGCTCGATGCCCAGCTTAAAGAAAAGGCCTGTCAACAGGAGGGCGGAGACCATCAGGAAGAAACTGAAGTAGACGAAGTACTCGCCGAAATCGGTTGCGCCTTGGGAGGCGGCCAGGCCGCGGGCTTTCACCGGGATGACGGTGAGGCCCATTTGGGCGGGATCGAGCGCGGCGCGCAGCGCATCGGCGAAGGCCGGCGACGGCGGAGAGATGCGGATCGAGGTCAGCTTGCCGAAGCGCGTGCCCCAGAGCTGCTGCCCGCGCGCCAGTGCGATGAAGGCTTTCGGAGTGGTGCGGTATTGCTTCCAGTACTGCTCGTCGGCCGAGCGGACGCGATGCAGGTCGAGCGGGAAAGGCGGGTCCCAATCGCGCAGGCTGTTCGATTCGGTGATGCCGGGATATTCCGGCGCGTAGTCCCGATCGGCGGCCGCGCCCGCGATGGGGACGATCTGCGCCAGGCGGAACGGGGCGCTTTCGGTGTGCAGGCGGCCATCGGACCGCCACACGTAGTAGTCCAGCCAGACCGCATCGCCGGGCTTGGCGTTGAGATCGTGCGCGGCCCATTGATTGAGGGTGATGCCTGCGGGATCGGCGGGTGCGGGCGGCGCGTCCAGCGCGGTTACGACGGAGTAGGGGATTTCGCGGCCATTCGCGCGGATGCTATTGGCGAGGTAGGTAAGCACCGGTTCGGTGCTCAGGCCGAGGGACTTCGCGGTAGCGGAGGCGCGCTCGGCCAGCACATCGGGGATCATGGTCGTGTCGGTTTCGAGCGACAGGCCGTCTTTCAGGGGACGTATCTCGATCCCCAGATCCTGCAATGTTACCGAGCCGCGAGCGTCAGGGAGTGGTCCCCCCGACACCAGAATCGTATTGACCTTGCCGATCTCGCCCAGTTCCTGCTGCAGGCGCGCCAGCGGCACGTAAGCGGCGCGCACATCGCCCTGTTGCGGATTCAGCGAGAATTCGCGCGGAGCGATGGCTCCAAGGGTGAGCCGAATGGTTTTGCCGACGTCTTCTTTCCGGCCATGCAGCGATTCGAGCGGAATTGCCGAAGGCTTCTCCACCCGGACCAGCAGCGTATCGCCGGGCTTTGCGCCCAGCTCGGCCGCGAGTGCGGCGCTGAGCAGGATCTGCTGCCCTGCGGGCGTAGCGCCGAAGCGCTGGTCGACTCCGTAGATTTGAACGGCCAATGCTCTCCGCCCACTGGCTGGATGCGCGACCATGCCGTCGGTCGCAATGATGGGGGTGCCGGCAGCGAACGCGGCGGCCAGATTCTCGCGAAAAAAGCCGTTGCGCGCGACGACATAATCGGTATTGCCGAGCCGCGCCAGCACCAGGTCGCGCAGGCTGGTGCGCACCGAATCGCCCACCAGCAGCGCGCCGCCCAATACGCCCGCAGCGGTCGCGACACCCAGCAGCACCGCCAGGTTCGTGCGCCAATACCACTTGAGGTTACGCGCCAGCAGGGTGGAGGTTCGCATTTCGCAATTCGTACCGCAAGGGGAACCGGGCAGCCAGTTCCGCGCTGTGAGTCACCACGATCAGGATGGTCTGCTGCAGCTTGTGCAGTTCGAGCAGCAGGGAAGCCACCACATCCGCGGAGGCCTGATCCAGGTTGCCGGTGGGCTCGTCGCACAGCAGCAGCACGGGCTTCAGGATGAGCGCGCGCGCCAGTGCCACGCGCTGTTTCTCGCCGCCGGAAAGCTCGGCCGGGCGATGGTCGAGGCGATCGCTCAAGCCGACTTGCGTGAGCAGCTCGCGCGCGCGGTCCTTGGCCCCGGCGCCGTCCTTCGAAACGAGCGTAGGCACCAGGACATTCTCGAGCACCGAACACTGCGGCAGCAGGCAGTGGTCCTGAAAAATGAATCCGATCGACTGGTTGCGGAACGCCGCCAGATCTTTCTCGGATAGGCTGAAAGGATTTCGATCATCGAGCGTGACCGTGCCGGAGGTGGGCTGTTCCAGGCCGCCCAAAATATAGAGGAGCGTGCTCTTACCCGCGCCGGAAGGCCCCATGATGGCAGCCGCGTCGCCGCGCCGCAGGCTGAATGAAACGCCGGAGAGGATGGTGAGCGGCCCACGGGGTGTCGGATATGTCTTTGCGATCTGGGAGACGTCCAGCATAGGCGCGCCGAACCATGGACCATTGTCGCATGCGCTTACGTGGCACCCAGGCGAGTTCTTCTTCGGCGGTTGGGCGCCTCGTCGGGCCGATGCTGCCGGCGTCCGCGCGTATGCCACCCGCCTGTTCGCTCAGTTGTCTATCATAGAGTAACCCCGATTGATTTGGAAGGTCAATGTTAACTGGGTCTCCTCAATCGTTCAACTCAACGTTTTCATTTTGAAATCGCGGGGCTCGAATGAGACGATTTCGCTAACAGGCGTCCTTCCATTTATCAGGGTCAGGCCTTGTCGACTGCGTCGCGAATCAAGTACGATGAAAAATCGAGGTTCCGCATGGCTGTCGAGACGGCGCTGGTCACGGTCGAAGAATTCCTGCGGCTCGAGCCGCCAAAGGCGGGCCACTATGAGTTGCATCACGGCGAGATTATCCTTGTGCCGGCGCCGAAATGGGGTCGTCAGCGCATCCAGGACCGGCTCGCGGCGCTGCTGCGGTCAATGGCCGGTGATCGGGCATACGTCACGAAAGAGATGTCGTTTCGTCCAGCGCCGGAGTACGAGTTATGGGAATCCGATGTTGGTCTCACCCTCGCGGAGCGCGCCAACGAGGTAGGGGATGACGAGTACCTGATGGGCGCTCCCGATCTGGCCGTCGAGGTTCTGTCGCCAAGCAATACGGTAGATGAGATCGCGGAGAAAATGTCGGTCTGCATGGCGAACGGGCGTGTCAGTTTTTGGGTTGTCGATCCAAAACGTAAACGCGTATCCGTAACCGAAGGCGACGTGACGAAACACGACGGGGTATCGGCGTCAATCTCGTGCTCCTGCTGGAAGCGGATGTCGATGTGGAAGAGATTTTCAAGAACTGAGTGCGCTTGAATGCAGCCAGAGGCCGATTAACAATCGGCCTGCAGGTTGCCAACCTGCCCCACAGCGGCGTAGACCTCGAGCGCGCGCGCGGCCATGCGCGCGGCGCTGTAATGCTCGCGTACGCCTTCCACGCCGCGCTTTCCTAGCCGCTCCAGGAGAGCCGGATCCTTCCACAGCGAGAAGATGCCCTGCGCCAGAGCGGCCGTATCGTCCGGTTCCACCAGAATGCCGCCGCCGGTCTTCTCCACGATTTCCGTCAGGCCGCCGCGCCGCGGCTCGACCACAGGCACGCCGTTGGCCATGGCCTCCAGCAGGAACAAGCCTTTCGGCTCGTCGTAAGTGGCGGGGACGGACAGCACGTCGAGGTTGCGCAGGAAATCGATTTTGTGGGGGCGGTCGAGCACGCCGCGATAGCGGAACTCATGGTCCAGGCCCGCCGCCTTGATGCGCCGCTCGATGCCGCGCAGATAGAGGCGGTGCTCCGGCGCGAGATAGCCGGCGACTTCCAGGGTAGAGCCTCCGAAATCGGTCTCGCGCCGCAGCTTCACGTATGCGTCGGCGAGCACGTGCAAGCCCTTCTCCGGCGCGATGCGCGCGAAGTATCCCACGGTGAAGCAATTGCTGTGCAGGCGCAGCGATGCGTCGTATCCCTTCAGATTTACGCCCAGCGGCACCACGTGCATCTTGCGCTCAGGGATGCCCAGGTAGCGGCACATATAGCCCGCATAGTATTCGCTGACCGCGGCGAAACCGTCGACGTGTTCGATGTTGGCTCGGATCAGATCCAGCGACTGCGCGCGGTAGGGCTCCGGAAGCTGGCTGAGGAACAGGTCCTCGCCTTGCAGCGTGCAGCAGATGGGGCGGCCCAGGGCTTCGCGGATGGGCTGCGCCAGCCCGATCAGCAGCGAATTCGGCAGGGTCACGATGTCGGGCGGCGGCTCACCGCGCAGCCAGGCCGCGAGCTTGTGGATCTCCTTGCGCTGCCGCCCGTCTTCGCCGCGCAGCATGGAAACCGTCATCTCTCCGAGCAGGCGCGGGTTCACCGGAATCGAGCGGCGCGCGGCGAGTTTCAGCGCCCACTCGGAATCCCACAGGCGGTCGAGCAGCCACGGGGTATTGCGGAACAGGCCCGAGTGCTGCTCCAGATACACGCTGATGCCTCCGAAGACGACCTTATGCGCGGATACGTTGGTCTCGTCGGTGAGGGTTGGGGTGTAGATGGGAAGCAGGATGATGTCGTGCCCCTGGCTCTTCAGCTCAGCGGCCAGCGCGTTGTCGCGGATGCAGCTTCCGCAGTACATTTGCGCGGCGCCGGCGGTGAAGGCCAGGATCTTCATGGCTTGAGCCGGCTGAAAGCCGGCTGCGGGCAAGATTGCCCGCCCTCCAGTTTCTGGAAGGCCCGGCGGGCGTAGAGATGGTCGAACAGGTTGCCTTCGTGGGGCTGATCCCAACTGATGCGCTGCGTGGGAATCGCGCCCAGGTTCAAGCGGCCCACATCGGGGGAAGCCAGCAGGCGGGCGATCAGCTTGCGGTCGTGCGTGATGGCGGTGACCACCAAACTCGGGCCGAGGGCGCGCGGAATCTCGTCCTGATTGACTGGCACCACACTGGCGAACGGAAAGAGAAATTCGCGGTTGGCCAGGGGGTGCGCGGGCGAATCGCACAGGACGATGGTAGGCAGCAGATACGCGCAGCCTTGGAAGGTGGCCAGACGCGGGCCTTCCCGATACGATGCGGCGACGTCGCGCGCTCCGCCGCCGTCGAGTTCGCCGTCGATGGTTTGCGAGATGCGCTCGGCCAGCGCCGCATTGGCGAAGGGCGCGATCTGGGCCTGTTCGTCCGCTTCATCGCGCGGCGCGACGGCAGCCAATCGCGCGGCCAGCGCCTCGGCGATCTCGGCGGCGTGCGCGGTCACCCATACACCGGATGCGTTGATGCAGGAGCGGCCGGAGTTTTCCAGAATCGAGGAAACCATCACGTCCAGGTATTGCTCCCAGTCGCCGATGCAATCCTCGCCAATCACGATCTTGCTGTAGCCCGGCCCGTGCACCTCGATGCGCGGATCGCCCTGCCACTGCCGCGTGGACGAGACATCGCCGAACACCATGCCGCGGCCGCACCGGCGCAGGATCTCGGACGCGCCCGCGTGATCGGCCGGGTAGTATCCGAACACCTCCGGCGGCGCGCCCGCGTGGATCAGCGCCTGGATGATGCGGTAGGGAGTCCAGGGCTCGGCGGCGCCGGGCTTCAGCACCAGCGGCGTTTTCAAGGCGAAGGCTGGAGCCCACAGCGAATGCACGCCGGGCGAGTTGCTGGGCAGCACCACGCCGAGCGACTCGCCGCGCGGAAAATAGCTCAGGCCTTCGGCGTGGCCCGTGTCGAGGACGCGCAAGTCCAGGTTGCGCGTGAGCCCGTTGACCACGGCTTCCATCTCCGCCAGCACGGTGCGGATCTTGTGCATGTTGCGGCGCACCATCACGTGCGGCAGGCCGGTGGTGGCCGAAACCTGGCGCACGTAGTCTTCGGGCGATTGGGACGTGTCGCCGAGGGGGAGCGGGGACGCGGCGAACAGATCCGCCGCGCGGGCGCACATGCGGAACAGTTCCTGCGTGGTGAAGCCCGCCAGGATCGCGCGCGGCATTTCCGGATCGAGCAGATCGCGGCGGATCAACCCCACATTCGCCTGGCTGATTTCGACGAATGGCTCGCCGGTGCGGTAATGCGGCGTGCGCACGGTATCGAGGCTGCGGTACGGCCGCCCGCGCCGCAATAACGGAATGTGCACAACCTGCTGCATCAGGCATCTCCCTTCGTTAGCGCCTTAAGCTCCCCTTCCACATCCATCGGAGCGTCTGGCGGCAGGTGGACAATCAGGAACCCGCCGAACGCACGCTCCCAGTTGCCTCCCAGCGCCATCACACGCTCTAGGACGACCCGTAATTCGGGAGAGTCTTGTGTGACAGCGCTGAGAAGAGCCGACGCGATCTTCAGGCCTGACCGCGAAACCAGCCTTGTAAATACCGATGATCCGTCGGGCTGGCGAGCAACCTCGACCACGTCCCCGTAGAAGAGATCGGCGACGAAAGAACTGTCCTCTAAACGGTATCTGTCTTCGCCCAACGGAACGACGCGAAGAGTTTCAGACCCTTCCGGAAAGAAGATTTCGAGTTCCTTAAGCTCTGGCATAGATCGCTGCGTTCTTCGCACGTGCCCTAATACCTAGTAAACGCCCTCCACCACCGTCTTCTGAAACCTGGAGAACGGCCGCACGTTGCGCACGCCGTCCCAGGGGTACTCAGTATATGACGGTTCCCGCTCCGCCTCGTCCCGTTCTAAAAAGCGCGGCATGAAGAATTCACGCGTCAGGGTGGTCAGGCGCACGCGGCCGGTTTCGCCGTAGCCCACCACGCGGGCCGGATTGTCCGGATCGACCACTTCGATCATGGCGCGGGGCGCCGGCGGGTAATAGATGATCGCGTAGTCGTCTTCGGCGAGGCGCGGTTTGTGGACTGCCAGTCCCATGAGCGTGTTGCCGTAGGTAGGCGCGAAGTAGACGCCGTCCAGCAATTCTTCGACGGCGAAACGATGGAATTGCGGGGTCATTTCGGTACCGCCGCAAAACACACCGCGGATGCCCATCTTCTTGAGCGACACCTTTTCGCACAGGGCTTCGAGCAGCTTGGGAGTGGTGAACATGCAGCGGATATTGTCGTGCGCGCGCAGCAGCGTGAGGCCTTGCTCGACGACGTGTTGCTTGTAAGCCTCCGCCTCGTCGATTTTTCCGCGCTTAATCAGCTTGACGACCCAGCGCGGATCCAGGTCGGTCATGAAGCAGATGCCGCCGCGGAATTGCGCCAGGTGCTCGACCGCCAGACGCAGGCGGCGCGGGCCGCTCGGACCCAGCATCAGCCAGTCGGAGCCGGGCGGGAAGGCGTCGTCCGGCAGAGTGGCGCTGAAGGCTTCATAGTCGATGCGGAAATCGTCGATGCTGATGCGCGACTTCGGCACGCCGGTGCTGCCGCCGGTCTCGAACACGTAGACGGGCCGGCCGGCATAGGCCTTGGGCACCCAGCGGCGGACGGGGCCGCCGCGCAGCCATTCGTCCTGGAAGAAGCCGAAACGGTCCAGATCGTCGTAACCGCGGATCCCGGTGCGCGGATCCCAGTCGAGCTTCGCGGCGTAATCCAGCCAGAACGGGCAGCCGGTTTCCGGGCTGAAGTGCCATTGGACGATCTCGCGCGTCCAGGCGTCCAGCGCGGCGCGCGCGGCTTTGGTTTTGGCCAGGTGGCCGGTTTCGATGAGAGTGTCCACGGTTTCTCTAGTTTAGTATGACGGGCGTGGCGGGAGGGGTGAGGCGGGTGCTGGGTGTTGGGTTCTGGGTGCTGGCAAACTCCTGAACCGTTTGGACGCGCACTGCGCGAATCGCCGTCAGGCGGCATTCGTTTTGGGGCGCACCTGCCGCTCGATCTGCTTGAGCTTGGATTGCCGGGCCAACCGAAGCTCGTAATCGAGCTGCAAGCCCAGCCAGAATTCCGCGCTAGTTCCCAAATAGCGGGCCAAGCGCAACGCGGTGTCGGCGGTGATTCCCCGCCGGCCCCGGACGATCTCATTCAGGCGCGTACTATCGACGCCGAGCGCCTTCGAAAGCCGATTGACGCTCATGTGCAGTGGGTCAAGCACATCCTCGCGAAGAGTTTCGCCGGGGTGAATCGGTGATAGCGTGTTTGGCATAGGTTTTTGCATCCTTAATGGTAGTCCACGATCTCTACTCTATGTGCATCGCCTTCCGACCAGGTGAAACAGATGCGGAACTGGTCGTTGATCCGGATACTGTATTGCCCGGCTCGAGCGCCCTTGAGAGCTTCCAGCCGGTTTCCGGGGAGCGCCGAGAGATCGCTGAGACTGCGCGCCTGATGGAGTTGATACAGCTTGCGGCGAGCAGTCCTTTCTATGGCCTGAAACCGTTTTGAAAGCTCGTCATGAAAGAGCTTCGTGGTTTCCGCGTCCCGGAAGGAATGAAGCCGGATCGCCGGAACCAGCTATAGTGGCACCATGATGCTTTCCCGAGCCGAGACTAAGGCCCTCTACGACAAGATCGCCAAAGTCTACGATCTTCTGTCGGAGCACACCGAGGGACCCGTGCGCGAGGCCTGCCTGCGGATGCTCGCGCCGCAACCGGGCGAGACCGTCCTCGAAATCGGATTCGGTACCGGGCACGCGCTGGTCTGGCTGGCGCGCGCCGTAGGCCCCTCCGGGAAGGTTCATGGCATCGATCTCTCCGATGGAATGATGGCCGTTGCGCAAGCCCTGCTCCGGCACGAAGGGGTCGCGGACCGCGTCGAACTGAGGACGGGAGACGCGACTGGCTTGCCGTATCCGGCCGATAGCATGGACGCGGTATTCATGAGTTTCACGCTGGAGTTGTTCGACACGCCGGAAATCCCCGCGGTGCTCGCGCAATGCCAGCGGGTCCTCAAGACCGGCGGGCGCATCGTGGTCGTGAGCATGTCGAAAGAGGGAGAGCACGGCGTGGTTTACGAAGCCTATGAGTGGACCCATCGGCACTTTCCCAACTTTGTCGATTGCCGCCCGATTTTCGTAAGCCAGGTTATTGCCGCGGCCGGCTTTCATGTTACGGAGAAACAGAACTTGCAGATCTGGGTGCCGATGCAAATCGTAGCCGCTCACAGCCGCAACATCGACAAAAACGAGTCGATGTTGAGAAGCCAGGAGTCAGAAGTCACGAGTCAGAAGACATAGGCGGGTCCTGCGAATACTCCACGCCCACCAGAAATAGGCCCTTGGCGGGGGCGGTGGGGCCGGCCTTGCGCGGGCAGCCGGGGGTGAGCAGCGCGCCCAGCCCGGATTCATCCAGGTTGCCGCGGCCGGCTTCCAACAGCGATCCCACGATGTTGCGCACCATGTGCTTCAAAAAGCCGCTGCCGCGCACGCGGTAGATCAGGCGGTCCGGCTGAGCTTCGATCCGCGAGCGGAAGATGGTCCGTATTTTCGTCTTGTCCTGGTCGTCGCGATCGTCGCGGCTATCGGATGCCGCGAAGGCGGTGAAGTCGTACTCGCCCTCCAGAACCGGCGCGCAGGACTGCATGCGGTCGAGCGATAGCGGATAGGGATGATGATGCACGTAGCGCCATTCCCACGGCGGGCAGGCTTCGGCGCGCACAATGCGATATTCGTAGGTCTTGGCGACGGCCTGGAAGCGCGGATGAAAGTCGGGCGCGGCGTCCGCCGTGGCGAGCACCCGGATAGAGGCGGGCAGCAACCGGTTCATGGCCTTGCGAAGGTTCGGCAATGGGATGGGATTCTCGATGCTAAAGGCGGCCACCTGGGCCAGGGCATGCACGCCGGCGTCGGTGCGGCCGGACCCGGCTACGTGCACCGGCCGGCCTTCGATTTCGCCAACCACGGATTCGAGCGTGCCTTGAATGGTGAGCAGGTCCGGCTGTACCTGCCAGCCGTGAAAATCGGTGCCGTCGTAGGCGAGTTGGATTCGAATGCGGCGCATGGGTAATCTTCGGCAAATCGCGTCCGCGGCGGACGGGCACCAAGGGTGCGCCCGTGTAGGCGCTGACCGAGGCTCCAAGAATTCGCCCGCCGCTTTGTGCACGACGAAGCCTTGTCAGTCGCGTGAAGACCCGGCGGGATATCTCGGAAACTCAGATCAGGCGCGCTTCTTGGATCTCCTTCAGCGATTTGCCCTTCTCGTCCTTCCACCCGACCCTCCCGTTGGCCGCTCTCGCCAACATAACTGATGCGGCCAGTGACGGTGAGTTGAAGGTGTAGTCTTGAGTCATCCTCCACCGATCCTTCTCCTCCACGAAGACTCCCTGTGTCAGTAGCGCCTGGCGCAGTTTCAGGACCGGGTCTGTCAAGCTCGGGCCCGGTAGCTTCGGGGACTCAGATTTCGCTCGGACGACGAAGCCTGCATCGGCTTCATATCCGATCGCCGTAAGGCCCCCCTTGGCCCTGATATAGAGTAGCTGCGCGGATGGAGCAATACCCGTAGGCTTCTGGAAGACACTGATCCCCAAGACTCCAAATATCAACAGCATCTGTTCGAGGAAGACCCTGACGTATGCCGTGTCAGCCTCGGACAGGTTCGGAAGCTGCGGCAAGTTGAGGTTTTCGAGGATGCACCGCTTGGCCTCATTCGCCAAGCTGATCAGTCGAGACTCGAGGTATTGGACGTGGGCTTTATTCAGGTTGTCGCCTTTGCTAATGAAGAACACTGCAACAGACCAGAACTCCTTCTGCTTGTGGTGGGAGACCAAGCGGTCGGCCACGGGGTCGCCTTCTCCAACGTAAACTCTTGAAAGGCCGTCCGGCTCAGGTTGGCTGGTTAACACGTACACGCCAGTCTTCTCAAATTCCGGGCGTTTCCGAAGCTCATCAAAGCGGGTGTTTGGCCCGGCGATCGCCATCCCCTCCCAGTTCGACACTTCGACCGTCTTCAATCCATCCGGCGTTCCATTCAACAGGAACATGTGGATCGAGAATGGGGTTGGCGATTGAGGGCTCATTAGAACTCCTTTGCTACATTCTAGCGCCCCGCCGCGCGGCCACGAATCGCCGCGAGCAGGCTAGGGCGCAAGCTCGGCGGAAGTCCCCGTAACATGGCGCTTGCCGGTTAATTGTGCAGCCTATTCGAGAGCGGCGATTTCACGGGCGACAACGTCCCGCAACGGCGGTAAGGCCAGTTGTACGGTGTCCCATACCAGCTTCGCGGCAACATCCTCGTAGTCGTGGCGGTAGACGTTGCCGGCGCCAGCCATATTCTTCCAGGCGATAGCCGGGTATCGGGTTTTCATCTTATCCGGGAGACGACGGGATGCCTCCGAAATGATTTCAAGACACCGGGTTACGGCATAGACCGTGCGAGCGTCGTCCCGAAATTGCCCTGTATGTCGAGCAAGGCGTTCGCGGCGTCAGAAGGCATAGATGGCATCAGTCGTAGCCGCCGGTTTCACGTACGGTTTCAGTCCGTCGCGGTTCACCACGTCCACGCGGCCGTCGAACAAGGAGGCGATGTAATCCTTCAAACCGGCATAATCGAAAACAGTGATGCGGGCGGCGGGATCGAATTCGATCATGATGTCGGTATCGCTTTCGGGCAGCTGATCGCCTCGCGCCCGCGAACCGAACAATGCGGCGTGAGCTACTCCCAGCCTGCGCAACGCGGCTTCGTGTTCCCGCAGCCGGGCTAGGATGTCTTCACGGTTCATGACCTACCTTCAGCTTAACCCGCTCGAATGATACGCCGAACGCGCGAATTCTTCAGGAACCGAATACCTATGCGCGCGCAGCCTTATCCCGGGCGCGAGCCGGGTTTCACCACCGGCACACCCTGCGCGCACAGCGGGCATTCCGCCGGGTCGTAGGTCAGCACCTGCAGCGTGACCAGCGCCACGCGTGGCACTCCCACATCGGCGTGGCCTCCGCTGCGATCCACGATGGATCCGGCGGCCAGCGGGCGCGCTCCGGCGGCGCGCAGCGCCTCCACCACTTCACGCGTGCTGCCTCCGGTCGTCACCACGTCTTCCACCACCAGCGCCGGCTCGCCCGGCGTTACGGCGAAGCCGCGGCGCAAGGTCATCTTCTTGTGCTCATCCCGCTCGGTGAAAATGAATCGTGCGCCCAGCGCGCGCGCGACTTCGTGGCCGATTATCAGGCCGCCCAGCGCCGGCGACACCACCAATCCCACGGGTTCGGGCGCGAGTTTGCGGAGATCGTCCGCGAGCAGACGGCCCAGTTCGGCCGCGTGCCGGGGATATTGCAGCACCCGCGCGCACTGCAGATACGCAGGGCTGTGCAGTCCGCTGGTAAGCCGGAAATGGCCGTCGAGATACGCGCCGGTAGCGCGGAACAGGTCCAATATGGAACGGACGATCGACTCGGCTTGCGGCGTCACAAAGGCCTACTATACCATTGAAGAAAATCGGTAGTGGGTTAGCTGGCAATGCTGCAAGCCGCCTGAAAGGCGGCTGCGGGCAAGATTGCCCGCCCTCCAAGAAACAAGAAAAATAAGGTCATCCATGCATCGCTCTCAAACGGTCGTTTCCATTCTCTGCCTCCGGCTGTCGCTCGCGCCGGTTCTTGCCCAGCAAGCGCATCAGTTCGGCGAACCGGGCGGAACATTCTCCTGGCTCACCGGCCGGTACCGCATGCAGCAGGTGCCGCCCATCGACGTGGCGAACTCCGGCCGGCTGGAATTGTTGCTGCGCGCCGGAAGGCTCTACCTGTCTATGCAGGACGCCATCGCGCTGGCGCTCGAGAACAACCTCGACATAGAGATCCAACGCTACGGGCCGCAGATCGCGGACGCCCAGGTGTTGCGCGCTAAGGCGGGCGCATTCGCGCAAGGCGTGTCGACGTCGGTGACCGCCGGACCCACCAGCGCGCAGTCCGGCGGCGTGGCGCAGAGCGGCGTATCCGGAAATCCTTCGACGCAGGCCAGCGCGGCCAGCGCCACGGCCGTGGGCAACACCGTGATTACGCAATCCGGTCCGCCGATTCTCAGCTACGATCCGGCGCTGGTGGGCAACGCGAGCTGGGCCCACCAGTCGATTCCCGAAAGCAGCGTCTTCATCGCCGGCACCGATGAATTGATTCAGCGGCAAGACCTCTCGGGCGTCACCTACCAGCAAGGTTTTCAAACCGGAACTTCAGTGAGTTTGGGGCTGAGCAACTCCACATCCGCCGGCAACAGCGGCACGGCGCTGTTCAATCCGGTCACCAGTTCGTCGCTGGGGCTGACAGTGACGCAACATCTACTGCAAGGCTTCAGCCTGGCGGTGAACCAGCGGCAGATCCGGATCGCCCAGAACAACCGGGAGCTTTCGGATCTGACCTTCAAGCTGCAGGTGATCACCACGGTCGCCGCGGTGATGGATCTTTACTGGGACCTGGTGACGTTCAACGAAAACGTGCGCGTGGAGCAGCAGGCGGTGGCCACCAGCACGAAGCTCTTCGAAGACAATCAGAAGCAGGTGGACGCCGGGATGATGGCGCCCATTGAAGTGGTGCGGGCGGAGGCGCAGTTGGCCACCGATCAGCAGAACCTGACGCTGGCGGAAACGCAACTGCTGCAGCAGGAGACCATTCTGAAAAATGCGCTGAGCCGCAACGGCGTGGCCAGCCCGGCGGTGGCCGAGGCGCGGATCGTGCCCACGGATCGCATCCGCGTGCCGGACGTGGAGCCGGTGACGCCCATGCAAGACCTGGTTTCGATGGCGCTGTCGGCGCGGCCGGAGCTGGCGCAGAATCGGATCCAGGTGACTAACCAGGAGATCACTTTGCACGGCTCGAAGAACGGGCTGCTGCCCACGCTCGATCTGGTCGCTTCCATGACCAACAATGCGCTGGCGGGGCAGGTGAACACGGTGCAGTCGACCTTCCCCTTCAGTTTCGGATCTCCCAGTCCGGTCTTTATCGGGGGATACGGCACGGTGCTGAAGCAGTTGTTCGCGCGCGACTATCCGAACTACTCGGCCGGATTCAACCTGACGATTCCGCTGCGCAATCGCGCGGCGCAGGCGCAGGCCATCAACGACGAGCTCACGCTGCGGCAGTTGCAGCTCGGCGTGCAAAGGCTGGAAAACCAAGTGCGCGTGGACGTACAGAACGCGGTGATCGGGGTGCAAAATGCGCGCGCGCAATATCGCGCGGCTACCAAGGCGCGCATCCTGCAAGAGCGCTCGCTGGACGCCGAGCAGAAGAAGTATGCAGCCGGCGCTTCGGTGATTTACAACGTGATTCTTACGCAGCGGGACCTGGCGACCGCGCGGCAGAGTGAACTGGCGGCCGAGGCTGCATATGCCAAGTCGAAGGTGGAGTTGGAGCGGGTCACGGGGCAAACTTTGAACAACAATGGCGTTTCACTCGGCGAGGCGTTCCAGGGCGTGGTCTCTCGGCCTGCCAGTTCCCTGCCGGCCACCGATCCGCCGGGTGAGTAGGATAGGCCTCCTGGCCTGTCCTTTCGCTTACCAAGCCAGGCGCGCCGGGCGAGTAGAGTGTGACGATTTTCGTCCCAGTACTGTTCCGGAATTGGACAAAACGCGTCAGCGTGTGCCAATTTTGGCGGTGCGGCGCGGATGACCTTATTTACGTTATTGGAAATAATAGGGTTGCAGTTTGGCTAGACGATTGCTCCATAACCGGCGTGACAAACAAGCAGCAGGCCCAGCGAGAAGCGATTGATTCCCCGTTTGGTTCCCTCCAGCCAGTCACCTCTGTCAAATCCTCTAAATCTCTCTAAATCCTCACAATTGCTCTCGCTGGGCTTGTATTTCCCGCGCGGCGCACGGACGCGTGCGTGCCGGGGTGCCCTCTGGGCCGGGCGCTCGTGCCGATGCTTGAGCGAGCTTCGCTCGGCTTAGCAGGCGAAAGCGCCTGCCCAACCCGTGGGTCGGGAGATGGAGTTTCAGTGCTACGATGGGCACATGCCGCAAGGTCTGTTCGAGGTCGAGTGTCCCTGCTGCAATGCGGTTCTGAAGATCGATCCCGAGACGCGCGCCGTGATCGCGCACGCCGTGCCGGAAAAGCCGCCCGCCATCGAAGATCTGGCGGCGGCGGTGGCCAAACTGAAGGGTGAGGCTGGACGGCGCGACGAAGTTTTCCGTAAGCAATTCGAAGCGGAGAAATCGCACGGCAAGGTGCTCGAAAAGAAATTCGACGAGTTGCTGAAGCAGGCCAAAGAGAAACCGGATCTGACGCCGCCGATGCGGGACATCGATCTGGACTAGACTAGCCTCGGATCACGGGGCCGCCGGCCCAACGGCCTTCCCGCACTCCGCACGCTGCCAATCGATCATGTCACCAAGCGGGGAACCGCTGGATTCGTTCCGCGTGTCACAATGAACTGACCATGGTCGAACGGCTCCATACGGGTGTCTCCGCCAAGAACGCCCGCGTCTGCCTCTTCGATTTCGACGGCACTATCTCGCTCATCCGCTCCGGTTGGATGGACGTGATGGTCCCCATGATGGTTGAAATCCTGCTCGACCTGCACACCGGGGAATCCGAGGCGGAGCTGCGCGCCGTGGTCGAGGATTTCATCTGGCGGCTTACGGGCAAGCAGACTATGTACCAGACCATCGCCCTCGCCGATGAAATCTCGAAGCGCGGCGGCGCGCCCCGCGATCCGCTGGAATACAAGAAGATGTATCTGGACCGCCTGAACACGCGCATTCGCGATCGCCTGGAAGAGTTGCGCCGCCGCGAAGTTTCGCCCGACAAGTATCTGGTGCCGGGCGTCTGCGCGCTCATCGAGGCCCTGCGCGAACGCGGCCTGCGCCTCTATCTCGCCAGCGGCACCGACCAGCCGTTCATGCGCGAAGAAGCAGATCTGCTGGATATCGCGCGCTACTTCGAGGGCCGCGTCTACGGCGCGCTGCACGACTACCGGAGTTTCTCGAAGAAGATCTTGATCGAGCGGTTGATCGCCGCGTCCGAATTCGCAGGTGCGGAGTTTCTGGGCTTCGGCGATGGCTACGTGGAGATCGAAAACATCAAGGAGGTGGGCGGCGTGGCGGTAGGCGTGGCCACGGCCGAGCCCGAGTGCCGCACGGTGGACGAATGGAAGCGCGGGCGGCTCGCGGGCGTGGGCGCTGATTTCATCATCCCCAACTTTCTGTGCCGCGACGAATTGCTCGCCGCGCTATTTCCCAATGGCCAGTAAATACCAGATCTTCGACCGCTCCCGGCTGCGCGTGAAACCGCTCGCCGAGCGCGTCAGCGATCTGAACGCCGCGCACTGGCTGGATCTCGACGAAATCGCCGCGCCGTACCAGCACCCCAACCTGCCCGAAGTCGCGGCCCGCATCGTGGCGGCCCGTACGCGCGGCGCAGCCCGCATCCTGATGATGGGCGCGCACGTGCTGCGCGCAGGCGTGAATCGCCAGATCATCGACCTGCTGGAACGCGGATACCTCGATCACATCGCGATGAACGGCGCGGGCGTCATCCACGATTACGAGTTGGCGCGCATCGGCGCTACCACCGAAAGCGTGGCGCGCTACATCCGCACCGGCGAGTTCGGCTTGTGGCGCGAGACCGGCGAGCTGAACGATTGGGTGCGCGAAGCCGCGGCCACCGGCCTGGGGCTCGGCGAAAACGCCGGCCGCCGCATCGCGGAGAGCGACTACCCGCACCGCGGCCTGAGCGTGCTGGCAGCCGCCTGGCGCAGATCCGTGCCGGTGACTGTGCACGTGGGCATCGGCTACGACATCCTGCACGAGCATCCCAATTGCGATGGCGCATCCTTCGGCGCGGCCAGCTACCGCGACTTTCTGATCTTCGCGCGCGCCATCGAGCGCCTGGAAGGCGGCGTGTTGCTGAGCTTCGGCTCGGCCATCATGGCGCCCGAAGTCTACCTGAAGGCGCTGGCCATGGCGCGCAATGTGGCACACCGGGAAGGCCGCGTGATTCGCGACTTCGCCACTGCCGTCTTCGACTTGGCGCCCATCATGGGCGATATTCATCACGAACTTCCCAAGACGGATGCCGGCTATTATTTCCGGCCGCACAAGACGCTGCTGGTGCGCACGGTGGCCGACGGCGGCGCCAGTTTCTATTTCCGCGGCGATCATCGCGCGACGTTCCCGGCGCTCCGCCGCGCCATTCTCGAACACGCATGACCATCGCGGAGACGCTCGCCCAATTCCCGAAGCTTGCCGCGCTGGTGGTGGGCGATATCTGCCTCGACCGCTGGTGTACTTACGATCCGGCCGCTTCGGAACCATCGCGCGAAACCGGCATCCCGCGCCTCGGCGTGGTGCACACGGAGGTCACCCCGGGCGCGGGCGGCACGGTCGCCAACAATCTGGCCGCGCTGGGCGCCGGACGGGTCGCGGTGCTGGGCGCCATCGGCCAAGACGGCTTTGGCATGGAGCTTTCGCGGACGCTGGGGGCGCGCGGCATCTCCGCGGATCTGTGCGTGCGCACGCCCGCCATGCAGACGTTCACGTATACCAAGGCGATCAACGCGCGCACCGGCGTCGAAGACCAGCCGCGCATGGATTTCATCAACACCGCGCCGCTGCCGCCCAGCGTGGAGCGCCAGATTATCGACAACCTGCGCATGGCGGTCGAGTCGTTCGACATCGTTCTGATTGCCGATCAGGCCGAAACCAGCCAGGGCGGAATCGTCACGCCCGCCGTGCGCGGCCTTCTCGCCGAGCTTGCGCCGCAATATCCCGAGCGCATTTTCTGGGCCGATTCGCGCGCCCGCATCCACCTGTTCCGCAACGTCATCTTGAAACCAAACCGGCAGGAGGCCGAGAGCGCCTGCCGCGAACTGTTCGGCCGGGTGGACCTTCCGGCGCTCCTGCGACACGCCCAATCGCCGCTGATGTTCGTCACAGACGGCCCGGATGGGGTGCTTATAGTGGGGCCGGCCTCCAGGCCTGCGCGGGTTCTCCAGAACCCGCTCCCCAACCCCGTGGATATCTGCGGCGCGGGCGACAGCTTCGCGGCGGGCGCGTCGCTGGCGCTGCGCGTGACAGGCTCAGCCACCGCAGCCGCCCGCTTCGGCAATCTGGTGGCTTCCATCACCATCATGAAGAAAGGAACCGGCACGGCATCACCCGAGGAGGTTCTGGCAGCGCATGCCCGCGAAACAAACCCTGGCGATTGACGTCGGCGGCACCAAGTTCTCCATCGCGGCGTTCGACGGCGATCGCATGGCGCGCCGCGAGTCCCGCCGCACCCATGCCGAAGGCGGCCGCGACTGGATGCTGGAGCAGATATCGGCCATCGCGCGCGCCTGGCAGCGGGAAACTCCCGCGGACCGCTGCGGCATCGGCTTCGGCGGCCCGGTGATCTTCCAGGAGCAACGCGTGGCGCTCTCCACGCACGTCGGCGGGTGGCGCGACTTCCGGCTGACCGACTGGGTGCGCGACTTGCTGGACGTGCCCGCCATCATGGATAACGACGCTAATGCCGGCGCGCTGGGTGAGGCCCGCTTCGGCGCCGGACGGGGCTGCTCGCCGCTGTTCTACATGACGCTCTCCACCGGCATCGGCGGCGGGATCTACGAAGACGGCCGCATCTGGCGCGGCGCCGATTCCTACGGCGGAGAGGTCGGCCACCTGACCATCCGGCCCGACGGTCCCCAGTGCCTGTGCGGCTGGCATGGCTGTTTCGAGCGCATGTGCAGCGGCCTGTGGCTGGCCCGCGATTACGGCAAAACCGCGGAGGATCTCATGCGCGATCCCGTTTTCGTCAACCGCTACGTGGTGGATCTGGCGCTGGGGCTGAAGGCCTGCATCATGCTGCTGAACCCGGCCCGCATCGTGATTGGCGGCGGGATTAGCAAGGCCGGAGACCGGCTGTTCGATCCGCTGCGCGCCGAACTGCGCCGGCAGATCACGGACTGGTCCGGCGCGCGCGTCGACGTGGTCCCGGCGGCGCTGGGCGACGACAGCGTGCTGTACGGCGCGCTGGCGCTGGCGGAAAATCTATGATTGGATGGCGCGGAACCTCCCCGCAACATATTTATCGCCGGCGATACGCCGCCTCCAAGCCGGCCATGTCGAGCTTCGTCATTTGGAACATAGCGTTCATCACACGCGCCTTTCGTTCGGCGTCCTCGTCCTGGATCATCTCGAAGAAAACGGTAGGCACTATTTGCCACGACAGCCCATATTTATCCTTCAGCCAGCCGCACTGGATCTCGCTTCCGCCGGCGGAAAGTTTCTCCCACATCTCATCCACTTCCTGTTGATTCTCGCAGTGCACTACGAAAGAGACGGCCTCCGTGAACTTGAAGTCAGGCCCGCCGTTCAGCGCCATGAACTCCTGCCCATCGAGTTCAAATGCCACTGTCATCACGCCGCCCTTGGGCCCGGGACCTGATTCGCCATAGCGAGTGACGGCCCCAATCCTTGAATTCTTGAATACGGAGGTGTAGAACCGGGCCGCCTCCTCGGCTTGATTATCGAACCACAGAAATGGACTGATCTTTTGTAATGATTTGCTCATACGCCCTCTTTCTAATTATCAGAGTCCGACTCCTCAGAAGGAGCTCGGCCCGACGAATGTTTTTAGTTGCCGCTAACAGGATGGTCTCTATATCGCGGGGGCAAGGGGTTGCCTTCCATCAGTAGCAGGATCAGTTCGCGCAGCTTCGACATGCTCTTTCCGCGCCGCACGGCCAGTTTTACATCGCGCCTGAATTGCGCGCCGCGAATCGCGTTTCTCACATTCAGATTCCCAAATCTTTGAACAGCGCGTCGGGAGCCTTGAAGCGTTTGCCCTGGCCTCGATCCGCCGCCCGCATCGCTTTCACGGTGGTTGCGTTGGGAACCCTCACCTCAAAGGGCAAGGCCTTCTCTGCCGCCACGCGGACAAGCAACATGCGCACCGCATCGGATACGGACATGCCCATTGCGGCCAGCGTCCTTGTGGCATCTTCCTTCAGCTTCTCGTCCACGCGGACGTGCACCATTGTCGTCGCCATTTGGCATCCGCCTCCTGCGATACTTGTATCTCAGCGCACAGGCTCGGCGCGACCCAGAACCCGCCCAACGCTTACCGCAAGAATGGCAAATAAGCCGGCACCCTCCGCCGGTACTCCTCAAACTCCTCCCCAAACCGCGCCCGCAGCAGTCCCTCCTCGGCGTGAATCCGAATCTCGGTTCCCGCGATGTAGAGCGCGATACTCAGCAGCAATACCGGCCACCGCGCGAAGAGCAGCCCGGTCGCCAGCATCATCATAAACAGCGACGCATACACCGGATGCCGCACGATGGCATACGGTCCGGTGCGGATCAGTTCGTGGTCCGCATACAGCCCCGCCAGAATGCGAAGCTGCTTTCCCAAATGCCGCACCGACAGCCAGCCAAACAAGGCCGCCACCGGCGCCAGCACCATCGACGCAATGATGCGCGCCAAAACTGGCTCCCGCGTATTCGGCAACCAAAGCCAGGCGAAAAATATGCCCGCGGTTTCGAGCGCCAGCCCCCAATCGCCGCTATGCGCCATCACTTCCGATGGCCGCTTCGGTCCGGTGAACCGCTTGCGCAGGAACGGGTACAGCCACAGCACCCACATGGCCACCAGTTCGATCGCGGCAACGCCGAATAGCATCACCGCGCGGCTTCCTCGCTCAGCTTGATCGTCCGGCCGGTCCTGGCGGACTCGCGCGCGGCTACCAGAATCTCTGTCACGATCATGTTGTTCTCAAGGGACGACAGCCCGGCGGGCTTGCGCTTCCCGCGCACGACAGCCGTCAGATAGGACAACGAATCGTGCTCCTCGGGCGGCAGCGGTTCCAGCGTGCGTGATTCTTCGGCTCCGCCCGGCAACCGCACGCGCAGCGCGTCGCCGCCGGTCGCGATGGCGTATCCGCGCTCGCCGTAGATCTCGAAATCCTTGCGGCCGAACGGCCAGTTCCACGACGCCTGAACGATACCCTGCGCCTTGGGATACTCGATCAGCACCGACGCTTCATCGTCCACCCGCGCATAGACCTGGGGCTTGATGGTTTGGGTGATGGCGGTCACCGCCAGGGGACGCTGGTTGTCCATCATCCAGGTCATCAGATTGGCGCCGTAGCAGCCGAAATCGAACAGCGCGCCCGCGCCGTTTTTCACCGGATCGGTGAGCCAGCCGAGAAACTCCGGTCCCACGCCGATCTCTTTGGGACCCTGATGACCATCCATCGCGACCATCTTGCGAATATCGCCGGCGGCCTTTTGCTCCTTGACGATGCGCCACATCGCGCCGTGACTCGGATACCAGGTGGTCTCGTAATTCACGATCACCTGAATGCCGCCTTCGTGCGCCGCGCGTGCGATAGCCCGCGCGTCTTCCATATTAACGGCCAGCGGCTTCTCCATCATCACGTGGATGTGGCGCCGCGCGCACGCCTCCACCACCATGGCATGGTCGAATGTGCTGGTGAACGACGCTACCGCTTCCGGCTTCGCGCGGTCCAGCATGGCGGCCAGATCCGTGAAGAATACGGATTCCGCGAGGCCGTAGCGCTGCGCATAGCGCCGCTGGAGTGTGGCGTCCGGGTCGAAGATGCCGGCGATCTCGACGTCCTTCCGTTTGCCCGCGGCGCGCAGAAAACCGTCCACGTGGCCGTGTACCAGCCCCGCGATGCAGAGGCGCAGCGGCGGCTGGCTGGCCGCCAGCAAGGGCAGCAGCCCGCCTGCCAGGGTCGCCTTCACCAGGATATGCATGCTGCCTTACGGGGCGGTGTAGGTCACGGTGACTTCGCAGCCGCCTTTGCCCGCACACAGGCTGGTGGCGCTGCCGTTCACCTTGACGCTGCTGATGTGGAGGCCGTCGCCGTGGCCGAACTGGCGTTCGTCGGGATTCCCGGTTTTCTGCCACTGGTTAAAGGATATTTTGGGGGAAAACTTGACATGTATGCCCTTATTGGCGGAGAGGGACGCGATGGTCACCCATCTGGAGTGGTAGACCACCTGAATCTTCCAGGGCTTTGCCGGATCGATGCCGCAGGTCGGTTTACCCGCGCAGCGGTCGGCGCCCGCTTCGGTGATCTGCAAAGCGCTCAGCACCCCGTTGACCTTGAGGTGCCGCAGCTCGCCGTTGCCGACGTTCCAAGTCTTGCCTGCATCGAGTCCGCCCGCGCTAAACAGGATGGATCCTCCGTCTTTGACCGTTATGGGGGTGTTGGTTTGAGCCTGCATCCGCGAGGGGCCGCACAGCAACAGAAACGCGAGTGTGAAGGAAGCTGTGAATGTGAGCTTGATCATGTGTTGGTTTGTTCCTTTCCATCAGTTGATTGTAGGCGCCGCCGGGTCGACGCGCAACAGTTCCGCATGCCAGCGCCGGATGACCGGACGGTCCAGGTACGAGCGAAAATCTTCCGCGGGCCAGGATGCCTTCAATTCGCCGAGTGCGGCGGCGGCCTGGGCCGCGACGGCGGGGTCCGGCGCGCCGGATCGCAGCAACAGCACGCAGGCGCGCCAGAGCGACTCCGGTTTCTTCGCCGATTCAAAAAAGGCGCGCGCGCGCCCGGCATATCCGGCGGCTGCCGCGCGATCGCCGGCGGCCAGCGCCGCCTCGGCCGAGCCAAGCAGCGCCTCCGCTTCCTCCGCGCGGTTGCCGGCCGCATGCGCCAGGTCGAACGCGTTGCGGCAGGCCACCAGGCCGCGCGTCCCCGCGCCGGAGCGGGCCAGCGCGAGGCCCAGCACCAGGCTGGCGCTGCGCCGCGTTTCCAGATCGCTGGCATCGGCGCTCCCCAGCAGGGCCTCGGCTTTCGCGCGGGCCTCGCTGAAACGTTCCTGCATCAAAATGATTTGCAGAGCGCTGATAGAATTGGCGTCCACGGCCTGCGGTGTCGCCGCGCCCTCGCCTTTGTGGCCGAGTCTGGCGTGCATCACGGCCACGCTCATTTCGTCGTTGGCCGCGCCGGACGAATTGCCGATGGCCTCGAAGGCGCGGCGCGCCTCGTCGTACATGCGCAGCGCCTGCGGCCAACGGTCCTGGAGATATTCGAGCCAAGCCAGGCCCTCTTGCGCGTACGCCAGCGGCAGCGACGCGCCGGCGGCCTTCATCGTCTCCAGCGTCTCTTCAAAGGCCCGGCGCGCCTCGTCGTAATCGCCTTTGTTGCTCGCGGCACGGCCCAGCAGGATGAGGGCGAGCGCGGCCTCTGTTCGGAAACTGCCCTGCCGGTAGTAGGCCATGGCGGCCTGTACGTCCTGCCAGCCCTGCGCCGTATCCCCCGTCTGTATGCGGACGCTACCCAGGTTCACCAGCGCGCGCGCCTCCGCCCGCTTCTCGCGGTTCCGCCGGGCGATGTCCAGCGCTTCCTGCATGGTGCGCAAGGCTTCGGCGGTGCGGCCTTTGACGAAGAGGGCATTGCCCAGGTCAATCAGCCCCCGCGAGGCCAGGTTCTCGATACCGCCGGCGCGCGCGATGGCGATAGCGCGGTTGGCGTCGTCCAGCGCTTCCGCGGTCTGGCCGGCCTCCAGATAGCCGTTGCTCGACAAAAGCAAAAGCTTGATCTGCTGCTGGTCGTTGCCCGTGACGCGGGCCGCGGCCAGCGCCTTGCCGATAAGCTCGCGGGCCTGCGCGGGAGTGCCCGCAAATCGGGCGCGAATGTACAGACATTCGGTCACGCCTTCCACGTTGGAGGCGGCTTGGAACAGGCTCTCCGCGCGGTCGAGCGAGCGGCCGGAGTCCTCCCGTGCGCCGGTGCGGGCTTGCAGCGCCCCCAGGCGCATCCAGGCGGCGGCGTTCTCCGCATCCAGGCGAACTGCTTCGGAATAGGTCGCGATGGCCTTCTGGGTATCCTGGTTGCGCTCCTGCGCGCGGCCCAGGTCGAGCAGCGCTCCGCCGCGCTCGTCTGAAGCAACCAAACCGGACACTTCCTGGAACTTCTCCACGGCGGCCTTGAACTCGCCGGTGACGGTCAGGCGGATCGCGTCGAGATGCAGGCCCTCCACCTCCGGCAGCGAGTTGCGCGCCACCATCGCTTTCAGCAATTCGTCCTTGGCGCGTTCCAGGTAGTCGAGCTCGTACCAGGCTTCGGCCAGATAGGTGTGCGCCATGGCGTAAGCGGGATCGATCTCCACGGCGCGGGCCAGAGCCTTGCCCGCCCGGTGATAACTGCCGTAGTGCAGGGCGGCGACACCCTCGCGATACCAGGGAATCGCGGCCGCCGCGGGGTCGTGGTGACGCTTGGCATTCACCAACCACACCGACGCACCGACTCCCACGCAGACAGCGATCCCGGCCAGCGCCGCCACCAAGCGGCGGCGCGAGGGCGGACGTTCGGGAACGCGCAGGTCGGCCAGCAGCTCGTCCGCCGATGCATAGCGCTCGCGCCGGTCCTTCGCCAGCAGCTTGAGCACGACGCGGTCGAGGCCGGCCGGCGACTGCGGATCCAGCCGCGAAGGCGGCGGCGGGTCCCACGTCAGCAATTTCGCCAGAATCGACGTGAGGTTATCCGCGGCGAATGGCGCCTTGCCGGCCAGGCACTCATAAAGCACCGCGCCGAGCGAGAACAGGTCCGAGCGCGCATCCAGCATCTCGCCGGACGCCTGCTCGGGCGACATGTAGAGCGGCGTTCCGGAGAAGCCTTCGAGCGTCTGGGTGGCGGCTTCCGCCGCGCCGGCCGCCGGCGTTACAGGCGTGCGCGCGATGCCGAAGTCCAGCACCTTCACTTCCCCCGCGGATGTGATCTGGATATTGGCGGGCTTGATGTCGCGGTGAACCACGCCGCGGCGGTGCGCCTCAGCCAGCGCCGACGCCACTCCGGTGGCCACTTTCAGGGTCTCCTCGACGCTCAGGCGCCGCTCGCCGAGGATGCGCCGCAAGCTGGCGCCGGACACCAATTCCATAGCGATGAATGGGTCGCCGCCGGGGTTCTCGACGAACTCGTAGACGTGCGCGATGTTCGGGTGCGAGAGGGAAGAAGCGGCGCGCGCTTCCTTGAGCAGGTTGGCGCGAAGCTTCTCGTCGCCGCGGCCGCTGGAGCAGAACTTGAGCGCAGCGCGGCGTCCCAGAGTGAGATCCTCGGCTTCATACACCACGCCCATTCCACCTTCACCCAGCTTGGACACGATGCGGTAATGGGTGACGGTTGCGCCAATTGTCGGCTGGATTTGAGACGGCATTATCGGGCCGGAACCTTCCATTTTAGGCTCCGGGGTTGTGGTCAGTATACACCCGGACGGCTTTCCCAGTCTCGTTTCTTCATGGCTGCCGATGGCTGCCGGCCGCGACGCGCGCCGGTGTTATCTGGGCCGGCAGGCATCCTGAAGGCCCAGTTCGCAGGCCTGCCGGCGACGTTCCTCCGCGAGATCATCGTCCGGCGGGCCTCCGAGTCCGTGGCGGTACATGAGCGCGGCGTTGAAGCAACTGCGGGCGTGGCCGCCGCGGCATCCTTTCTCGTAGTTTTCGAGGGCTTTGGCCGGATCGGGCGCGGTTCCTTCACCCTGGCGGTAACATTCGCCCAACGCGCCGCAACCGCGAGCCCAGCCCCTGTCGCACGAACGCTGGAAAAGGCCGAACGCGCGCGCCGGATCCTGCGGAACGCCCATGCCCTTATCCGCCAGCCAGCCCAGTACGAAGCAGCTCACTCCATCGCCGCCATCGCAACCGCGTTGGAAGACCTGTTCGCCCCCGGTACGCACAAACCCGGTCAGCGCCGCGCATCCACCGGGCAGGCCCAGGTCGCAGGCACGCCCGAAGTTGCGGCCCGCGTCGAGGGCATCGCGCGGGACAAAGCGCCCCGCATCCTCGACCTGTCCGAGGGTCAGGCAGAGCGCCGCCGAGCCGTTATGGCAGGATACCTTCAGCGCGTTCAACCACTCGCGGCAGCCGTGCAAACGTCCTGCCTCGCAGGCCCGATGCCAGAACTCGGGGTCGTCCCCCGGGTGGGAATGGCCCAGGAAGCCGGTGGTCGTCATGACCGCGAATAGCGCGGACCATACGGCCATGTAGCCGAGATTGGCCTTTCTCGGATTCCAAGAAAACTTGGGCCAATGGATGCGCGCTTCCAGAGCCCCGCTGGCGCGATCCAGCGCGCGCACGCTCAGGTTCAGCACCGGGACGAACAGCAGCTTGTCGTAGAACCGTGGCGCGTCCAGCCACGCCAGCAGCGGGTAGATCCCGAAAACTCCGGCGCCATACATCGCGCCAAAGGCGATTTTTCCCAGCGTTCTGCGCGGCGAAGTCGCTGGATCCGTAATCAGCAGATGCAGGCCCAGGAAGACCGAAACGGGAATATTGGAATCGACGAAGTTGTAAACCCCCGTGGCGTGCGTGTACGCCAGCCCCATGAAAAACAAGGTGGCGGCGGCGGAGAGCGTCACCAGCGTCACCGAAAACAGCCCCTGAACCACCAGGCCCACCAGGAAAATTTCGAGGTAGATATGGTCCGGGCGGGCCATGGTGGTCGCGATCAGGCCGCCCCAGGAGCAAGACGTGCTGTGGGTCGCCAGCAGGCCGATGGAGAAGACGAACAGCGACAGCGCGGATGGATTGAAGATGTGCGTCAGTCGGCCGTCGCGATGCCATTTGATGAACTCCTTGCCGAGCACTCCCGTGGCCACCATCAAGAACTGCAGGAAGAACCAATCGTCCCGGAACCACAGGAACAAGTTCGTACTCAGGATGATGGGCAGCGGGCCGAATCCCAGAATCCATTTGTCGCGGCGCCACCAGCAGACCATCATATCCAGCGCATAGGCAAACACAAACTGCGCGGCGATGAGCGGCGCGAACCGGAGAACCTCGGGCCAGTACATCCCCCAGTAAACGTAGATCGCGCCCTGCATCAGCGGTTGCACCCAATGCACCGCGACGGCTTTGATCTCGTAGTAGGGAGCGCGCCCGGCGCCGGCCAGTCGCCGCCGCAGCAGCACAAGCAAGACCAACAAGCACGCGGTGGCGCCCCAGAAGGACGCCTGCAACCGCGGATTCACGGTCACCCGGGGAATAAAGGAGAAGACGCCGAGGATCAGTACGGCGAAAAGCGCCAGCAGCAGCGGCGGGACGGCGTTCGTGTTCTTGGGCAACGAACGCTTGCGCGGCGCGGCGCCGGCTTTCACAGCGGCGCTGGAAGCTCGAGCCATCGGATCTAGAAACTATATCGCAGCGCGAACTGGATCTGCCGGGGCGGGTTGGCCGAGAAGATGCGGCCGAATGTGCTGGGGACGTCGGCGAAATTCTGCGGCATCTGGAAATTCACGCGGTTCAGGGCGTTGAAGGCCTGCGCTTCGAAAACGATAGCGCTGTGTTCGCCCACCTGAAAACGGCGGGACAAGGATGTGTCCACGGTGAACAGCCCAGGGCCGATCAGGATGTTGCGGCCGGCATTGCCGAAAGTGTACTGCGGCGGAATCGCGAACGCGGCGGTATTGAACCACTCCTGGGCGGAGGGATTCGCCAGATGCCAGTCGCCCACCACATCGGGCCGGTCGTATCCGTTTCCCGCGCCGCCGGTATTGCCGGTGTTGCTGTTATCGAACTCCAGCATGGGCGTGAACGGCTGGCCCGACTGCGCCGTTACGATCCCGCTATTTTCGAAATTCCGCAGCCAGCGGTTGCGGAAAGGCAGCCGGTAGACGTAAGCCACGACCGCCCGCTGACGCATGTCGAAGCTCGAAAGCGCGCGCTCGGCGTGATAGTCGTAACTGTTCTGCGGAAAATTCTGGTCGGTTCCAACGGGCTCGAACGCGGAGGTGTCGTCGATCGATTTCGAGAAAGTATAAGCCGCCAGCACTGAAAGATCGCGCCGTATGGGACGGTTGAACGTGACTTGCAACGAGTTGAAGCTGGAGTTGGCGCCGCTGTCGATGTAGTCGATGCTGCCGAAGTTCGGATTGGGCGCGTTCGTGCTGGGATCTCCCGGCTCCGGCGGCGGCTGATTGATGTTGCGCGAGTAAATCAGGTGAGTCCCCTTTGAACCGGCGTAGGAAACAGTCAGCGTGCCGGCGGACGGCAGCTCCCGCTGGATCGTATAATTCCAGGCTTGTATATTAGCCGTAGTCAGGTTCGGACTCAACGTGGAGAGCGAAGCCGGCGGCACGTACGATAAGTTCAGCGGGAAAGGATTGGCCAGCGTCAGCAGACCGTTCTGGCCTGGAAAGAATACCCGGATGTTGAAGTACGGCGGATTGAAGTACAGCGCCGAGTTGACCACCACCATGCCGGCGTCGTAATAAATGCCGTAACCGCCGCGCATGACCGTGTGTGGCGTGATCGACCAGGCGAAACCCACCCTCGGCGCGAAATCCTTGTAATCCGGCTGGATGCCGGACCGGGACAGCCCGTCGGTTCCCACCTGCTCCACTTGGCCGGTCGAGAAATCGAACGCGGACATGCGGTTGGTGGGGTCGGTGGGCGGCGTATTGAATTCATAGCGCAGCCCCAGGTTGAGCGTCAGCCGCGGGGCCACCTTCCAATCGTCCTGGAAATACGCGTTGGTGGCGCTGGTGCGCAGCGTTTGCGTGTTGTTGAACGTGGATTGAATGTCGAAAGCCGGCAGGCCCAGCAGCAGGTCGCCGATGCCGCTGCCCGAAAGCGCGCCCGCGAAAGACATGGAACCGCGGCCGTAGACATCCAGAATGCCGTTCTGCGCCAGCCACCGATACTCGACGCCGATTTTCAGGGCATGGTCGCCGCGGAGAGTGGAAAGCGCATCGGTAACCTGGTATGTCGTGGGATGCCGGTTGATGGGCAGGCTGGTCACGTCGCCCACCGGCGACAAGCCCGCCACGCTGATGCTCGGAAAGCCGTAGTCCTTCGGATCGGTGGGCAGGTAGTTCACCCCCCAAAGCTGATTGACATTCGTCTGGTAGTTTTGGGGCAGCAGCAGACGCGTGGCCAGATTCAGGCCCAGCACGAGTGAATCGACCGTGCGCGGACTGAATACGCGCTCGTAGTGAATCAGCGCGTTGTGTCCACGATCATAGAGGTAATCGCCGTATCCGGGCACCTGCGTGGAATTCTCGGCATACGGCTCATACAGATTGTTGTGGCCATAGCTGTACCGTAAGGTAAGCTGATCCCTATCCGTCAGCCGCTGATCGAGCCGTCCGTTGAACTGCCATGTATTGTCCTGCCCGATGGGTTGGGCCAGGTAATTCCCCACCGTGCCCGGCAGGTTCGGCAGCGGATACATCGCCAGGACCTTGATTGCCAGGGGATCGATCGTCGAAGCCGGAATCCGGTTGCCGGGGAAAGGCGCCTGGGTGTAAGGATCGACCACCGGCGTGCCCAGCGCCGACAGATCTCCCCCGCGTTCGGCCGCGGTTGGAACCGTGGCCAGTTGGCTTAAGCCCGAGAGTTCCCGCAAGGAATCGTAACTGACGTAAAAGAACGTGCGGTTCTTGACGATGCTCCCGCCGGCCCCGCCGCCGAACTGGTTCCGCACATATTCGGGCTTGGTGCTCCCATCGAAGAAATTGCGCGCGTCCAAATCGCGGTTGCGGAGATAATCGTAAGCGAAGCCATGCCAGTCGTTCGTTCCGCTGCGGGTGATCACGTTTACCTGCCCCCCCGCATTCCTGCCGTACTCGGCGCTGTAGCTGTTGGTGGCGATTTTGAACTCCTGGATGGTATCCACCGAAGGCTGCAGCACGTACCGGTTCACATCCTGATCGTTATTGTCCACGCCGTCGAGCAGATAGTTGTTGTACTCCTCGCGTCCTCCATCGGCATGCATGGCGAACGAGTCGCGGGTCGAAAGCTCGGAATTCTGGACCGGCGGCAGTACGCCGGGCGTCAGCAGCGCCAGTTGCAGAAAATCACGCTCGTTGAGGGGCAAGCTGTCGATCCGGCTCTGGTCGATCACCGTGCCCAGCTCCCCGGATTCGGTCTGTAGCGCATGCACGATCCCCTCCACCGTGACTGTGTCCCGCCGGGCGGCGATCGGCAAATGAAAATCCACGCGGGCATTCCCGTTCACCGCCACCGGCACATGCGCCGTAGCGGCGGCAAAGTTCGTGGCTGAACATCCCAACGTATATGCGGACGGCGGGATGTCGGCAAAGTGGTAAAAGCCGGTGCCGTCCGTGGTCGCCTCACGGATGATCGAGCGCTGGGAATCGGAGGCCGTAAGCTTAGCCCCGGCAATCGGCGTGCCTGCCGGATCGAGCACAAAGCCGGAAATGGCGCCGGTGGTCACTTGAGCCGATGCCGGCATGGCCAAGATCGGGAACAAGATTAGGAAAAGGATGGCTCTCATAGGGCAAATCCTAGCTTCGTTGCACCCGGCCAAGAAAAAGACGGCTCATGAAGCGTGCCCTAAGCTGACTGCGCATGGCCCTGTGCTCCGCGTATCAGGCGAGGGACCGGCTGAAAACGTCTGGGTTGTAGAATATCAAATCCCGAGCGGAAGTCCAACTGCCTCGCTGGGTCTAGAAGTACTAATACTGGCCGCTGCACGCGCAAGAAAGTCAGGCCATGGCGCTCTCCGCCGGTTGAAGTTCAGTACCAATTGGATTTAAGTACCAATCCGCACTGCGCGGCTGGGAATACGCATAGACTTCTTATGCATTTAGGTGTATTCTTACGAAAGTCGCGGATAAGTATGGCGGGCCGGTCCAGCGTGTGTGTGTTCGCTGGTCGGGAAAATTCCCGGTTGATCGCGGCTGTGATGAAGCGTAGGGTAACCGTGAGGGCGCATGTTGCCGGGCAGGCGAGCTTGGCACGGTTACGACTGATCTCTGTGGATCGGAGGGTTATGCGAAAAAACGTTGCACTATTTGCGCTGTTGCTGCTCTGGGGAATCTTGCCATCGGGGGTGCGGGCCGGAACGACGGACTCTCTGCAAGACGCTCTTTTCAATGTCAACGGGACCGTCACCGAGGGATCTCTTGCGATTCCGGGGCTGAACGCCTCGGGCTTCAATGCCACCACCGGCGAAGGTACTCTCGTTTTCACCTTTAGCCCGGGCGCGGCGGGCAGCTACTATTTCGATGCGTGGTTCGATAACGATTTGAATGTTCCGTTCTTCAACGAGTATGGCGCGGTGAGCGGCACACCGTCAGCGGGCCAAACCTGGGAGATCGGCGACCCGACTGCCTACTACAATTCCGGGCTTCCTCCCGGCGGCCTGGGACCCGGTGTGGACATCGTGGACGACACCGCGCTCAACGTGCTAAGCAGTGCCAATAGTTTGCCGGGGAACGCCAGCAATTACCTCGACAACTGCGCGGCCGGTTCCACCTGCAATGGCGACGCCTCCATGGCCATGGGGTTCAGCTTTTCGCTGACCGCAACCCAATATGAAACGATTACCTTAAACCTTTCGCAAACCGCACCCGGTGGGGGCTTTTACCTGCAACAAATCCACCCGGTGGATCCAAGTAACACCAGCGAATTGGACCTCTATTTCACGGGCAGCGCCGCCACCAGCGGCCAGGGCGGTACAACTCCCGAGCCGGGCACCTGGATACTTGTCTCCACCGCGGTGGCGCTGTTGGTATTATTCCGCTCCAGGGAATACCGGCGGCGGAGCGCGAAGGTCCTGCGGGCCGGGTTTCGCGCCGGCGGACCGTTTGCGCTGGCATTGGCAGCGGTTTTTTCGGCGCAACTGGGACAGGCGCAGATTACAGTCAAGACTGTGCCCTGGGTCCCCGCCACTCCTTCGACCCCGCATACGACCTATAGCATTTGCAGCGACGGCACGATTCCCAACTACACGAACACTCCACCGACCTGTACATCGCCCGCCACGCTTACGGAATCGACCATCCGATTGGGGGCGACGGTGACCCTGCCGAATACCACGGATACGTACACGGGCGTGTGGAATTTCGGCGATGGCAGCGCCGCGTACAACTTCAGCGTAAGCGCCGCAAACCTGATCAACTACGATGTTTCGACCACGCACCAGTATCCCGCCACGGCGTGCGCCAATCCATTGGGTTGTGGCGCCGGCCACCCGCAAGCGACCTGGACCGCGACATTGACCATCACCGACACGAGCACCAGCAAAGAGGGCAGCGCGACTTTCCCGGTTATTCAGCAGGAGGATACCCTGAGCGCCCGCGTCAACGTGGCCATCGACTCCGGCTTATGGTTCGTACATACGAGCATGTGGCGGGGCACCACCACGGTGAATAGCAACACAGTCAACGTAGGCGGCTGGGACGATTATGACGAACCTTGCATTAATTCGAATAACTGCGGCGCTTATGGAGGCATTGACGCCAATTACGTGCAAGCCTACGAAGTCAACGGCCATCTGGAAAACGGTCCGGCCACCGACCCGTATTCGGACGACGTGGCGCGCGGCCTCGCGCGCATGATGAACTTTCTGATTCCGATGGCCGTCTCCGGCCCCAGCACACCAGTCCATCAGGTGTCCTACAATCCGGCCATACTCGTCGACAGGTGCAGCGACGGCTCAACTCCCAACTTTACCCCCAATCCGCCAACCTGCGTCAGCCCCGCGACACTGATTGAGTATAACCCAGGCGCCACGTCTTGTACGTCGCCGCCTTGCAACTTCGCGTTCGACTCGAATAGTAACGCCCAAATGCTGATGGAAGGCAACGATTCCGGCTACAACGGTTACCAAGCCGGCATGTTCGTGGATGCCCTGGTCGCGTCGGGTAACCCGGCGGGCACCGCCAAGGCGGGTGCGACCAGCGCCCCCGGGCTTCCGGGCGTTTACGGTCAGACCTACCAGAACGTCGTGGAGGACCTGGTGGACGGCATCCTCTATTGCCAGTATGGCGGCGACTACGACGACGGAGCCGCCAGCGGCGATGACGCGGGAGGGGGCTGGACGTACAATTGCTCACCCACGAGTTTTAGTTACGACGACAATTCCATTTCCCAATGGAACGCAGTGGGACTGATCGGCGCGGAACGCGGGTTCGGCGTTCCGATTCCGAGCATCGCCGCTGATACCAACCAGGTGTGGCTCACGTACAGCCAGGATGTAAACGGCGCCGGAGCCTTTCCCGGCATTGCGAACGGTGGATCGCTGACCGGCGCGTTCGGGTACGACGAATGGGGCTACGAGCCTTGGGGCCCGTTCGCCGTCACTCCCTCGGGTCTCGTCCAGATGGACATGGATGGCATCGGCCGGACATCGGCCGGCAATGCGGACCAGCGCTGGAACATCACGGAAACCTTCTACCACGACAATTTTTGCTACAACTTCAATAACTCCAACTCGTCTTATTTGCAGGCCTATTACGATCCGCTGTATTACACGTATGGTATGTTCTCGTTCTCGAAGGCGATGCTGCTATACGCCCCAGGCGGGTCTCTCAGTCCCATCACCGACGTCGAAGATGAGCCGGCAGGCACGAATCCGATCGATTGGTATGGCGCTTTGTCACCCGCGAATGGCGGTACATCTCCCTGCGACGGATTCGCGCAGACGCTGGTAAGCCGGCAGAACACGGACGGGCATTGGGGCGGGCTGAATAGCCCCTACGAGTATTATTACAATCAGGGACTTTTCGAGACGGCTTGGGCGCTCATCATTCTGAAGGGAACCGTATTCGTGGCGTGCATCAACGACCTTGACGGACAGGGAAAGCCGGGTACACCCTTGGCCAAGGCCAGAATAGACTTGACTTGGAGTCCACAGCCAAATGCCGTTTCCTATAACGTGCTGCGGAGTTCCACCAGCGGTGGACCATACACGCTGCTTGGAAACACTACTGTAACCTCGACCTCGGACACGTCCGGGCTGGTCGTCGGGAAGACATACTACTACGTAGTGCAACCGGTCAATTCCGGTCAGTCGGAAATCTGCCAATCCAACCAGGTGGCGGTAGTGGTGCCAAACGGCCATTAGCGATTCCCGCCGGCTCATCGGCACGATCGCCCTCGGGGTTGCGGCAGCCGCCCCCGAGGGCTTTTTGTTGGAGGCTACATTGAAACGCATCTCCATTTTACTCATTGCATTCTTACTGCTGGCGCCGGGGCTGGGCGCGGGGTCGAATCCAAGCCAGCCAGTATACATTTACCTGTATGCGCGCATCACCGACCATGTCAACCTGGATCTCACCGAAGACCGGTTGCGCCATATACTGCCCATGGTCGAGCGGTATCGCAAAGCTCATCCGGACGCGCATGTATCCGCGACCATCTTGTTTTCAGGTGCGGTTAGCGATGCGTTGGCGGAACGCAACAGCCAGACGCATATTCTCGATTTTGCGCGGGACTTTATTCATCGAGGGATAATCGAGCCGGGCTACGATGGGACCGACGAGCCCACTTACAAGCGGCGGCCGTTCGTCGAGCTCGTTAAGACCAAGACCGCCGAGGATCGTTGGCTGGCGCGCGGCGGCACCGCGGAGAAACTCCTGACCGAAGCTCGCGATCCCTTGACCGGGAATCCGCTGCCCGGGAAGGAGGGGGGGCTGAAGAAGATGCAGGATACCCTTGGCCAGGCGGTGTGCATCACCGGCGCGACTCTGGCCGAGCCCGATCTGCCAACAGGATCGATGCCGGAGGTTGGCAGCGATTCGGAAACCGTAAACCAGCTCCGGCGGTACAACACCGGCGCAATCATGTTCGGCATTCCAGCCGCGAACCCGTATCATATCCCATCATTCTTCGCCTGGGCGGCGGCATTCAGCAAGGCCATGAGCCCGGTCCCCGAAACGTCGCCCGAATTGTACTGGCAAGACAACGTCTTGCGCACATCCGAATCCAGCGAGTTGGACAACCACCTGTTTCGCGCAATGGACGGCCCCGAAGCGTTCAAGACAGTCGCCGGCAAGCTCGATAGGTCCAGGATTCGCGTCATTCACATCGAGATGGGGAGCCCGCGGAGTTATTTGGCGCCGCCGTTCACCCTGCTTTCTCCGCTAGCATACGCCTACGACCATCCGGACCACCCCAAGCTGCCGCCGGAGGCGCACCGGGCCGCGGCCGATATAAGCGCCGCCTGGGCCAGGGAAGACGCGCTCCTCAACTGGCTGGCCGGGGATTTTGTCTCCGCAAACTCCGGGAGCGGCTTTGTTTCGAGCACGGAACTGAAGCGGATGGCCGAGCCCGCCACGGGCTACAGCGTGACAGTGGATGGCCTGCGCGCGGCGCTCGCGGAGGTAGTGAAGAGTTGGGGCAACGATACCGCTCCCCCCAAGTACCTCAGGGTGGACGGGCACTATCTATCGCTGGCCGACTCGTTTCAAGTAATGACCGGCGCATTGGCGGAATTGAATCGGACGGGCAAGCTTCCGCAAGCTGTGCGGGTGGTCCCCGTCTTCGGACCGTTTGAAACTTCGCGAGAAAAAGGGCCGGGACAAGGAGAGGTGACTATCGCATCCATAGCGCGCGCCAGTGCGGGATTGACGGATCGCCTGCATGACGACGCTTGGAGCCCGGTCCCTAAGAACTGCATTCCCTTCAGGGTGGCGATCGACGGAATCGACCTGAACGCCGCCCAGTTTCTGCGCCTCATGGCCGAGGCTTTGGTAAATCCATCTCCGGAAACGAAGCTAAGTGTGAAGATGACCGAGATGTTCTGGGGGCGCGAGGCAATCTACTTGAGAACACGCTCGACCAGGGACGAGGGCGGCAGTTGGACGTTCAAGCCGGCGCTCCTGAAGCCGTGAAGCCGTCGGCCAATCTTGGCAGGATTGCCCGCCCCACAATTAGAACGAGAGCTTTACCGCGGCCTGCACCAGCCTCGGCGGCGCCGCGCCGACTACCTGGCCGAACGCCGAGCTGGTGATCTCGCCATTGACCGCCGCCGGCCCGAAGAACTGCGCATGGTTGAAGGTGTTGAACGTCTCCAGCCGGAATTGCAGCGACTTCCCTTCCGTCAGGCTCACCGTTTTCAAAAGAGCGATGTCGAAGTTCGCCATGCCCGGCCCGTAGAACATCCGCCGGTCAGCCGATCCCGGATCGCCCAGCGGCGGCAGGCTGAACAGCGCCGTGTTGAAGTAGGCCAGGCCGTTGCGCGGGTTGTCGTCGATGCGCAAGGGGCCGGAGTTCACATCCGGCTCGTCCACGCCGTAAGAGTTTACCCCGTCGGGCTGTGTCCCCAGAAGCGAGTTGTCGCTGGCGTTGGTAAGGGTCACCGGGAAGCCGGTTGCGAAACGCGTGATTCCGGCAAGGACCCATCCCCCGGCCAGCCGGTGCAGCGCTCCGGAGGTCTCGAAGGGCAGTTCATAACGGTAACTCGCCACGAAATTATGCTTCAGGTCGAATGCCGACGGAGCATAAAGCTCGCCATAATTGTACGGGTTCAACTGTTCCGAAATGCTGGAAGAATTATCCAGAGACTTGCTGTAGGTATAGCCCGCCTGTAGCTCCAATCTCCGGCTGGTATGGCGTACGCTCAGTTGCAAGGCGTTGTAATTGGCGTTGCCAATGGTGGTCAACCAGTCCACGCTGCCGAAGTTCGGGCCGAAGACCGGGCGCGTGCCCTGGATCGCGTTGCCGGAGGCGGTGGTGAATGTGTTCGATTCGGCGAAAGGCCCGCAGGTCGGGGATCCCGGAGCCACCTGGCTCAACTGGCTGACGCTCAGACACAGCCCGGGGTTGCCTGGGTTGGCCTCCAACAGCGTCAGCAGGTGATGCGACTCGCTGCCGACGTAACTTGCCGTCACGACCGTGCTGGCGCCGAACTGGCGCTGGATGGATAGCGTGTATTGCACCGAGTAGGGGCTCACGCTGTCCGGTTTGTATCCCGGGAGACCGGAGACCGGCAGGAACGGCGCCCAGTTCACGCTCGAATTCGGGTTGCTGGCCGATGCGTTTAGCGGCGGAAACTGGATCGGAAAGCGTTGCCCGTTGTCAAAGCCGGTGGAAGCGGTGATAAAAGGATCGGAGAACAGCGGCGGCGCCGGGCTCGAGTAGGTGCTGCCATAGGGCGGATCGCCGGCCATCACGCCCGCCGAGACGCCTTCCACCGCGGTGAAGAACCGCCCCGCGCCCAGCCGGATGCTGGTACGGTCCGAATCGCCGAACACGGTGCGCGCCAGGCCGCTGGCGCCATGCGGCGACCAAGCCAGCCCGAGTCGCGGCGAAACGTCGTTCCAACGGACCGGAGCAAGCGAGTGCGCCACGCCCGGGTCGCCCGGAAAGACCAGACCCGTGGGCGCGCCGGGGTATACCACCGACTGCTCGCCCGGAATCAGCGTCTGAATCTGGTTGTACTTCTCGTACCACGGCATGATTACGTCCCAGCGCATCCCGTAGTTGAATGTCAAACGCGGGCGGACCCGCCAACTGTCTTCCGCGAAAGTCGCGCCGTAACGATTCCGCATATAGAAGGGTTGCGCGTCCCCCTGCTTATAAAAGCTGGGCATGCCTATCAGGAAGTCCGCGAAATCCACGCCGGTCTCCGAACCGAAGAACGAAAACGTGCCATTCGATTGCACGTCGGCCGCCGCGTTCACCAGGCTCAACAACACTTCGCCGCCCACCTTCAGTGTATGCGCGCCCATGACCCGCGTGAAGTTGTCCCGCCATTCGTAGGTGTTGTCCACCTGGGTCAGTCCGGTGATGGTCGACCCGATGCTGAAGTCGCTGAAGATCACGTTTTCCACGCCGACGATATTCGGACGTTGCGGCAGGATGCTGGGGCCACCGCTGGGGGTCGTGAATCCCTGGGAGGCGAGGCTGGTTCCTACCGTTCCCTCGGGAGTGCCCACCCGGTTATTGTCGCGCACATAGGAGAAATGGAACTCGTTGACGCTGCGCGCGCCGAAGGTTTGGGTGTCGCTCAGCGTGGCCAACTGCGACCGTCCCAGGTTTAGCGCATTGAAGCCGGGGACGTTGGCGCCTCCCTGCAAGGTCGGGTACGGGTTGTTCAACGTATAGTCGTCGGCGACATAATAGGCGGACAGTACGCCGAATCGCGTGCTCGCATCCACCCGCATCGCGCCCTTGTCGTCGCGCAGCGTCTGGTCCACGGCCGATGTGGAGAAATAACCGTTCGAGAGGTTGGGAGCCGGGATATATTTCAGCAGATCCTGAGCGGGCGTCGACCAAGCCTGGCGCGGAATGACAGCGTTCGGAAACACGCATTGCGTCGGATTCGTGCAGCCGGGGGTATAGTATTGCTCACCCGCAGAAACGGCATAGCCGAGTTTGCCGCTCAACTGGTCCGCCCAATACGGGCCGCTCACGGTCCCGGTCAACTGGCTCGCCAGTCCGGAAAAGTCTCCCGCCCGTTCCTGTAACGATGGCACCTGGACCAGTCCCGTGTCCACACCCTGCTTCTGACCCGTTCCCTGAAAATCGGAAAAAAAGAAGACGCGGTTCTTGACGATGGGTCCTCCGAACAGGCCGCCGAACTGGTTCTGCTGGTACACGGCCCGCTCCGGCGAATAAAAATTGCGCGCGTCCAGATCCGTGTTGCGCAGGAACTCGAACCCCATCCCGCGAAACTGGTTGCTCCCCGATTTCGTAACCACGCTGATGCGGCCGCCGCTGTAATTGCCGTACTCGGCGTCGAAGTTCCCCGTGAGGATGCGAAACTCGGCAATCGAGTCCAGATTGGGTATGATCGCCGCGCCCATGGTGAAGCGCTCCACCACATCGGCGTCGTTTACCATGAAGCCGTTGGCATACTCGCGCTGTCCGTTGATCGAAATGGTGCCCGGATTCAGGTCGCCTGAAGGCGAAAGAATGGCTGCGCCCGCGGCCTGGATCGAATTGCCGGTGATGGTGGTGGCCGGCGCCACGCCCGGCTGCAAAGCCAGCAAGTCGGTGAAGCTGCGGCCGTTCAGGGGAACCGCGGCGATCTTGGTCCCCGAAACCACCTCGCCCAACTGCGTGTCCACGGTTTCGACGCGCGCGCCGGAAGCCGTCACCGCTACCTGTTCGCTGCGTTCGCCCAGCACCAGGGGCACATCCAGGCGCAGCGCGCTGTTCGCGTCCACCGCCAGGTGCGTGCCGCGATAGGTTCGGAAACCGCTCGACTCCACTTCGATGTCGTAGGTGCCCACCGCGAGATCCGGAAAGGCATAGAAGCCGTTCGCACCGCTGCTGACGATTTGGCGCAGGTTGGTCGCAGTGTTAATGGCTGTAATCCTGGCGCCGGACACAGGCAGGTTGTGCGGATCGGAAACCACTCCCGAAAGCCTGCCGCTCACGCCACCCCACAAAGAATTGCAGGCGAGCAGGACCGATGACAGGACACAAATGCTGCGTGAATGAGAACCCACTACCACTCTCCGGAAAAAAGGGCTAACCGCCCTGGTGGGGCAGGTTGTTAACCTGCGGGCCGATTGTTAATCGGCCCAGTGTGCGCCGATTAACAATCGGCGCGCAGGATATCATCCTGCCCCACAGATTCTAATCAGTATATCATTCGAGATCCTACGAATCGCCATCGACAACTATGTGCGTGTCACGCTTTTGAGGCATAAAGTACTAGACCTATTGTGACCTCGTTCGCCGCAGAACTGCATAAGCTGCGAGCGGCATCACGGCCGCCACCAGACAGACCGGCCCATAGCCCTGAGCATCCACCACCGCGCCGATCACCGGCGAAATCAGCGCCTGCGCCGCTCCATAAGACGCCACCAGCATGGAAATCGCAAACCCCGCGCGCGCCCCGCCGAAAATGTCCAGCGGAATTGTATACACGTTGACGCTCACCGCCGAAACGGCCAGGATGCTCAACGAGATTCCGGCGGCCGTCCAACCCGCCGTGGGCAGTAGCGGAATCACTGCGGTTGGCATGGCCAGTAGCGCCCCCACCAGACACGCGCGCGTACGCGCGGCCGCGGCGGGCAGGCCCTTCCGCATCCACAGCAGCGACAGCCAGCCGCCGCCGAACCCGCCCAGCGCAGCGGCCAAAGGCGGGATGACCGCATACCAATTAGCTTCGGCCAGCGTCAGCCGGTGCTTCTCGACCAAATACAACGTGGTCCAATTCGTCCACAGAGAGTAGACGCTCATGTTGAGCGCATTCGCCGCGACCAAGCTCCAAAGGAGTGGCGACCGGAGCAGATCGTTAACGGTGCTGGGTGCTGGGTCCTGGGTGCTGGGCCCCGTCATTGGGGAACCCTTTCCCTTGCGGGCGGCGAGGTTCCAAACCGGAATCCAGATCAGCCCCAGGCTGCCGGTAACCCAGAAAGCGTGCCGCCATCCGTAGCGCATGGCGATCCAGGTGGCCACGGGCGGCGCCAGAACCAAGCCCAGGCTGACACCCGCCTGGTTCCACGCGTTGCCCAATGCGCGCTCCGCGGGCAGCAGGTAACGATGAATCGCCTTGCCCGCTCCGGGAATGCCCGCCGCCTCCGACATGCCCAGCACTTCGCGGCACCCCAGCAATCCGCCCAACCCGCGCGTGAACCCCGTGCAGATACCGGCGCACGACCACACCCCCACCGCCAGACTGATGGCGCGATTCAGCCCGATGCCATCGATCAGCATGCCGGCAAACGGCGCGCACGCCGCGTAGGCGATCGAGAACACCGCCAGAATCAGCCCGTACTCGGCGTTCGAGAGGCGGAACTCCGCACGCACCAGCGGGGCCAGCGTGGCCAGCGTCTGGCGGTCCAAATAGTTGATGGCGGTCGAGAGCACGAAGACGCCCAGCACCACCCAACGATACGGGCTGGGCTTCACTGGAACTCGATGGTGGCCACTTCGCCCTTGGTCGCCATCTTGGCGTTGGCTTTGGGGAAGTATTCCACCTTCACCCGGCGCAGTTGTTGGGTTCCGCAGCTCAGTTCCAGCTTTACGTTCCCTAGGACGGCGACCTGCGCGGGATCGGTGATCAGCAGTTTGACCGTCTTGTGGTCGTCGTCCTGGACCCACAGACGGAACCGCTTGCCGAGACAATCCACCTGCTTGATTACGCCTATGGCCACGCCCGAAGCCTGGGGACCGTCCCACCAGGGAACTACTTTTTCGTTTGGCGATCGAGGCGGCTGGCCCTGATTGGCGCGCGCTTCCATCGCGTGCAGATCGGCGCGCGCCTGCTGCTTCAAAATGTCGATCTCGCGCGCTTCTTCGTCGGCCTTGCGCTTCTTTTCGGCGTCTTCCCAATCGAGACGGTGCGCTTCGACCTCCAGCCGCCTGGACTGCATGCGGGCCCGATCCGCGGGCGTAGCGGCGGCCTGCTCGGCGGATTTCCAGGCCAGCGCGGCCTGCGGAAAATCGTGAACGTCCAGATAGGCTTCGGCTAGCGTCTGCCAGTAGGCCATGTTGCGCGCATCCAGCGTGGCCGCCAACTTGAGCTCATGGATGCGCTTCAGCGGCTCGGTCTGGCGCTGGGCCATTAGAAAATGCGGCTCGGCCAGTTTGGGGTTGATCTTCGCGGCCTTCTCCAGCGCGGCCAGCGCCTTGGGGTTATCCGGCTCCAGACGCGCATATTCCACATAGCACTCCGGGCCCTTTGCGCCGGCTTCCATGGCGGCGGCGAAATCCTTACGCGCCTCGTCGGTCTGCCGGCCGCGCAAGGCCAGCATGCCGAGGCCTTCCCAAGCCTCCGGCACGCGCTCCTTTTGCGCGATCAAGTCGCGATAAATCGCGCGCGACGGGTCGCCCAACAACAGGTCGGCGATGGCCAACTGCGCCGCATCGGGGTCCACGGACCTCTCCGGAAAATCTGCCGGACTCATCGCCAGCGGTGAAATCGAAGTGACCTGGAAGTGGCCCTCCGCCAGGTGCGTCTGCGCTTGCAGCTCGATCTGCTCCGGAGACTTGCCGAACGCGTTGCGAAAGGCCGAATCCTCGTCCACGCCTCTGCGCAAGTTGAAAGTGAGCACGCGCAGATTGCCGTAATATGCCGGATCGACGGCCAACAGGTGTACGCGCGCCCAGTCCATATCGGGATGCAACGGCGGCTCGCCCAGGGTAATGCGGATGCCATTCACCTGAATGGTCGAGAACAGCGCCACCAAGCCGCGCTCCAGCCGCTCCGGCATGCGCGCCGTGTTGGTGTCCAGAAACAACTGCGTAAGGCGCGCGAACACTTCGTTGGAGATCGGTTTGCCGGCGGTGAGGACCACGTTGTATTGGTCGCGGCCCCGGATTACCGGCTCCGGAATCTGCGGCGCGCCGGCCTTGAACAGCAGGACGCGGATCGGCAGCGGCAATTGCAGATCGTTCTCGCCAAGCACTTGCCCCAGCGCGTGCCGGAACTCTTCGAACTTGACCAGGGTTTCGCGCCCGTCCTTGGTTCCGGCGCTGCTGAAGACCTCGATGGGACCCGAGGTGAACCGTGTCCAGTGCTCGCTCGCCAGGGCCGTTAGGGGCACCAAGCCGCACAGCAGAAACAACCGCCGCATGCTTTCATCGTAACAGGCGCGCGCGACGGCCCTCGCGTCCGGCGACGGTCGCGCGCCTCAGCGCCGCGACTGGCGATGCGCTCCGCCGCCCAGCCCGCCCAGATCGACGATCACCGCGATCAGCAGCCACAGAAGATTGATTCCCGCTGTGGGCATGCCGCTGTTCAGCTCCCATGCGTATACGATCGTGGTGAGCGGCAGGAAAATGAAGCCAAGCACGGGTAGCAGCAGACCATTGTGGAATGCGCGCTGCAGGTAGGTCGAGAAGAACCACATCAACGCAAGCGCGACGCGCGGAAACAGCACGATGACGAGTATTAGGAAGCAAGGCATAATCAGTCTCAAGCCGGCCTAACCGGTTCTAAATAACGAGTTCTCCTTCAAGCCGGTCGATTTCGTGGCGAAGCCACCCCTTGAGGGCATCTTGCGACTCGGTGGCGTCCAAAGTGGCGATCGTTCTGCTCTCCCGATCCAGCGGAATATGGTGACATGGGACATCTTCGCCTTTGCGAGACTCGGGCACGTATTGCATGAGAATGCATTCGGAGCACGGATGTGTACGTGAAGGATCGCCGAAATTCAGGCAGGTCGGAGAGTCTTGGAAAGCGGATGTGGGTTTATTTGGCGTCCGCACCGAGCGGCCGTATCCGCCGTCCTCGGCGAAGGCCAATTCGAATTTCAATTTCTCCATCAGTTCGCGCTTCTCGAAGATTTCTGCCGTTGTCGTGCTCATGATCTGCTCCACTTTACGTGACGCTTCTTGTGCATAGCGCGAGCACGGCGGGATGGAGCGGAACGAGGCCATAGTTCCCCCGATTCGCCACAGTGCCTGACGACTCTGCGCGGTGTAGCGCAGTGCAGCTTGGGGACCAAAGCTGAGTGTAGGCGAACACAAGGTAGCAACAAGTTGCTATGTGCAAGTCCTGCCGCGCGGAAGGCAAGAATTGCGCCTACGGGCAGACCGCGTTGTCAAATGGCAGCGAAAATGCACAAAAAAAGCCGCCGCAGGCGGTTTCCTCTACATTGCGCGACTGAGCAGGATCCCTTCCAAGACCCTTTACTTGCCGGGCTTTTCCGTCGAGCCTGCGGCCGCGATGATCGCCGCTGCCATCGCGACTCTGTGATCCTTGCCCCAGGGCGACCCGATGGACCTCCTCAGATGGAGGAAGTAGGCATCGAGGTCCTCGATGCCCAGCGACTCGCTCGCGGCATCAAACACCGTCTTCGCGTCGTCCAGTGGACGGCCCAACCGCGCGCCTCGGCCGCGGCGGCTAGCGCCTTGCGGTACATCACCCAGTCGGCGACGTTCTGCGCCCGGTAATCCTTGATCCGCTCGGCAATGGTTGGCGGCAGCTCTGGGCACCGGCGAAGCGCGACGCCGAGGACGCGCCCGGGCACCGTCATCGCGACGGCGTCCAGGCCGAGCTTCGCGTACCGTTCCGCCGACACCCGCACGCGCTCCACCAGCGCCACTGCCTCATGGAGCGGAAGCGCCTGCCCTTCGCTGTGGTGCGGAATCTTCGGCAGGTCCTCGTCCACCAGTTCGACGCGGCGACGGTCGAGGAGCGTCCCGTCGCCCGCGACCGTGACCAGCACTGCCCAACCGCCGTGATCCGATACCCCGATGATCCCGTCGTCCCTCGACATGATGTTTGCTCCAGCGCGGGTGCTTTGCGTACGCTTTCAGGCGACGTTATCAGGGGAGACCGCCTGGCGTAACCGCTTTCGGGCTGATTTCATCCACCAAGCCGGGCCGGAGAAAACTCTGGCCTAACATCACCCCTCCACCAGCCAGATGTTTCCGTATCGAGGCGCGAGTGTCTCACCCACCATCTCTTGAGGTCGCCTGAGTAGGACTCCACGCTCTCCCTCGTGGACGACGGCAGTGCTCTTTTTTGTCATCACGACCGTCGGAGTATCGCCATAGGGCCAGCCGAGTTGCAGAGCCAGGTGGCTGGCCTCTTTTGAAAGTCGCCGCAGCATGTCCGATGAATCCGCGAAGGTTCAGGGGCAGCCCCACGAGGATCTTCTTCAATGCCTCGAGCACCGCCTCGCTGGACAGCATTCGCGGAGAGGCGCGGCCGCGCTCAAAGATCCGGATTCCAGATACCCGCCATCTCCAGCACAAAACTATCGACCGGGGGTTCGCCCTCGACGCGACGCGGATCAACCAGCCGCTCAGTCGTTTCACCAGGGCGATAGACGTAGACTGTGCGCGTCGTAGGATCGATCAGCCAGCCCAGCTTAACGCCGTTGTCCATCCATTCCCGCATCTTGGCCTGTACTCGCGGCAGCCTCTCTGTCGGTGAACGCAGTTCTACGACGAAATCGGGACACAGCGGCAGGAACTTCTTCTTTTGCTCCGGCGTCAGTGCGGCGAGCCGGGATCGCAGAACCCAGGAGGCGTCCGGAGAGCGCGCCGCGCCGCCGGGCAGAATGTACTCCACGTTGGAGTCAACGTCCTTTCCGCGGCCCTCGCGCCTAGCCCAAATGTACAATTGAGCCGTCAAACCGGCGTTCCGGTGGGAGGTTTCGCCTCCGGTGGGCGGCATAATGACGATCTCTCCTTTCGCAGTCCGCTCGATGCGGAAGTCTGGGTTGGCCGCGCAGAAGGAATAGAATTCCTCGTCGCTCATTCGCCGCGCCGGTTGGAAGCGGATCGTCGAATCCTTCTCGATGTCGTTCAGCACCATTTGCATTGCTTTCATGATATACGATTGTCTTAGCCGGGAGGCATTATGGAACGCAGAACCTTTCTATTGGGCGCCGGTCTGGTTTCGATGGGCGCGCGCGCGGCCAACGATACGGTCGGCATCGGAGTCGTCGGTCTGGGCGGGCGCGGCCGCGATCACCTCAAGTATTACAGCAAGCTGCCGGATGCGCGCGTGGTGGCCATCTGCGACGTGAATCAGGCGCAGACCGAGCGCGCCGCGCAGATCGTCGAGAAGCTGCAAGGCAGCCAGCCGCGAGTGCATCAGGATCTGCGGAAGCTCTTCGAAGACAAAGAAGTGGACGCGGTGTCCATCGCCACCCCCAATCATTGGCACGCGCTGGCCACCATCTGGGCCTGTCAGGCCGGCAAGGACGTTTATTGCGAAAAGCCGGCTTGCTACAACCTTTTCGAGGGCCGCGCGATGGAGGCGGCCGCGCGCAAATACACACGCATCGTGCAGATCGGAATGCAGGGCCGCAGCCTGGCGCACAAGCGGCGCGCCATCGAACTGCTGCGCGCCGGCGCCATCGGGCAGGTCTATATGGCGCGTGGCATCTGCTTCAAGCGCCGGCCGTCCATCGGCCACACTCCCGCCGAGCCGCCGCCACCGGGACTCGATTGGGACCTTTTCCTGGGGCCGGCGCCCATGCGCGAGTACACCAAGAATCGTTATCAATACAATTGGCACTGGTTCTGGGACACGGGCAACGGCGATATCGGCAACCAGGGCATCCATGAAATGGACCTGGCGCGTTGGGGCCTGGGCCGTGGCCTGCCCAAGGGCGTGGTTTCCACCGGCGGGAAGTACGTTTATGAGGACGACCAGGAAACGCCTAACACTCAGATCGCCTCGTTCGACTACGGCGACGCCGAGCTAGTCTTCGAAGTGCGCGGCCTGAACACCGGCGGGGAACCGGGCATCCCGGCGTCGGGCCCGAATTTCATCGGAGTGACGTTCTTCGGCAGCCTGGGTTTCATGCCGGTGGATGAGCACGGTTTTCAGATCTTCCTGGGCGACAAGCGCGAGCCGGGTGAGTCCATGCAGCACGCCGAGGCGGCCATTGACGACACCATCCCGCACATGGCGAACTTCCTGAAAGCGGTGAAGAGCAGGAACCCCGCGGAACTGGCGGCGGATCTGTCGGCCGGGGTAGCTTCCGCGGACTTGGTGCATATGGCGAACATCAGCTATCGGGTGGGGCGCAAGCTAGCTTACGATCCCGCCTCCGGCACCTTCGCCGGCGACGCCGAAGCCAATGCCATGTCCACCAGGCCCGTGTATCGCAGCCCGTTTATTGTGACGTAGCGCACGCACTGATCGGACAGGCTTTCAGCCTGTCAATGACGATCTGTCCGCGCCTTGCGGCGAGCTATACTCGCAGGGGGATTGAGTAACCCGAACGCCGCCACTCCATTCGGCGTCCCCACGTACACTTTGCCGTTGACGATGGCCGGCACCATGAACTTGTTGCCCGCGCCGAATTGGTCGCGTCCGTTCGGCGCCTGGCTCGTGTTGTAGAGCTCCTGCGCCAGGTTAGTGGCCAGGTATGCGTGCAGCACGGCGGGCGAGTTATTCTCCACCGCCCAAAGGATGCCGTTTGCCGCTCCATTCGCCGATATGCTCGGCGTGGCTCCGGGATAAGGAAACGTAGTGCCGGTAGCCGAAACCGGAGCCGGTAAGAGCATCGCCTTGCTGAACTGAAACGCCTGTATAGGGCCGCCTACCTCGCCGAAATAAACCTGTCCGTGGTAATAAGCCGGCATCGACCAGATACCGCCGGATAGTGCGCCATCCAGCTCTTGGTAAATAGCGCTGTCGTTTTGCGGATTGAACTTACCCATGTTGGCGCGGTTTACTAAGTATATGTTACCGTCCTTGCCCGCTCCGATCGCCAGTTGCTGCACTTGGCCGGTGGCGTCAATCATCTTCGGCAGCACCAGCGCGGCCCCCGACCCTAAGTCTTCATCCGCATCGGATTCGCTGGTCGTATTGTACATGGTGAAATAATCCGCCACGGTCAGTTGGCCGCCGGCGGCCGAAAGCTTGATGAAGGCGTTGCCGTAGTCGCCGTTGACGGGAAAGCCTTGCGCATTGAGCGTCGTGTCGAACGTGCCGTTGGCGTCCAGAAAATAAATGTACCCGCTGGAATCGGCCGCCAAACCGCCGCCGGCGCCCCAGATCGCCCCTTCGGCGCCATTGGGGGTGACGTCGATCACGCTGGTTTGCGCGAGCGTTGTGGCGTTGTAGCCCATGATCCAACCAGTGTACGGCTGAGCGTCGCAATGCGACGCCCATGCCAGATACACCACCCCGCCCAGTAGCAGCAATCCCGATCGTTCCTTGTACTGGCTGGACTCGAAATAAACATAACCGCCGCTGCTATTGTCGCCGGTTCCGGGGTACTTGCCGCCGATTACCACCGCGGCCAGCGGCTTGCCCGCAGCCAGACTCACTTTGTACAGCCGTTGATAATAGTTCCCCGACGAGTCCTTGCTCATTGCCACGGCAAAGATGACGCCAAGTCCGGTGCCGGTCTCGAGCGCGATGACTGGCGTCGAGGTGATCCCGATCTCGGGAGTCACCTGCCCGCACCCGCGGTTGTCGGAAGGCGTCTCGCCGGTCGGCAGTAGCGCCACTTGCCAGAGCTGCGCGCCGGTATCCGCGTCCAGCGCGTACAGGCTGTCGTTCTCCGTGGCCGCGATCAGCACATTATGTGTTCCCTGGTTCGGGATAGGGACCCCGGCAACATAGAGCGGCTGCGCGTCCACCGAACCGTCCAATGTCACTTGAAAGAGTTTGCCGAATGCAGTCGCATTCACGTTGCTGGGGGTCAGCGTGGTTTCCAGCAGGTTTTGCCCGGTGCGGGCTGCGTCGTTATGATATGTCAGCAGGTTGGGCTGCGCCGCGATGGGCAGGCGCGCAGCCGCGAGTAGAGATAGCCAAAGTAAACCCGATCGTATGCGCATGCCACCCTTCTATCACAATTGGCTATGGTACGGCCTAATACAGCCAGTACTTTATCGATATCCTTAGTACGTATTCACACGGCTCGCCCGCGATCCGCGACGTATTATCGCAGTTTGTACCGCTGCACCTTTCCGGTTGCCGTTTTGGGCAACTCATCCAGAAACTCGATACGCCGTGGACGCTTGTAGCCCGCCAGACGCCCGCGCACGAAGTGGCGCAGTTCCTCGGCCAACGCTTCGCAAGCGTCCGCGAGCCGTTTCAGCGTCACGAAAGCGCAAGCCATAGGCAGACCGTCTTCTCCCAGCCGCGCCACCACGGCGGCTTCCAACACCGCGGGGTGCTCCATCAGCGCGCCTTCCACTTCGATGGGCGAAACCCACTCGCCCGACACGCGAAACATATCGTCGGAGCGGCCTGCATACCAGTAGTATCCGTCGGCATCCACGCGATACTTGTCGCCGCTGAAGAACCATCCGTCGCGCATGCGTTGCGCGGTGAGTTGCGGCCGGTTCCAATAGTGCGTCGCATTGCTGCCGCCGTGCACCCATAGGTCGCCCGTTTCGCCGGCCGGCAACTGGCGCCCGCTTTCGTCCGTGATACGCACCGCATAGCCCGGCACGGGCACGCCCGAACTGCCCGGGCGCATGCCGGATGGACGGTTTGAAATATAGATGTGCAGCACCTCCGTGGAGCCGATGCCATCCAGCACCTCGAAGCCGAAGCGCGCGCGCCAGCGGCGGACGATTTCAGCCGGCAGCGGTTCGGCGGCCGAGACGCCCAGGCGCACGCTGCTCAAGTCATACGGACACGCGGTATCGGTCTCGTGCAGCATGGCCGCGAAGTGCGTGGGCACCGCGAAGAACAGCGTCGGCCGGCATTCGTGCGCGCGCGCCAATATGGCGCTCGCTTGCGGCTTGCCAGGGTACAGCACCGTAGTGGCGCCCACATAGAAGGGGAACATCAGGCCGTTACCGAGCCCGAAAGCGTGGAACAGCTTCGCCGCGGAAAAAGTGACATCGTCCGGGCGGATGTCCAGCACGCCGCGTGCATAGCCTTCGCAGGAGGCCAGCCAATCGCCCTGCCTGTGGACGGCGGCCTTGGGCGATCCGGTGCTGCCGGAGGTCCACAGCCAGAAGGCAGGATCGTCTGCCACGGTGGCCGCGCAATCCAGTTCCAGTGGGGCCGGCGCGTTCGCCTGCCATCCCGATTCTGCAATGACCATCTTCGCATGGCTTTCTTCCGCCAGATGCGCGTAATCCACCGGCCGCAGCGCGGTGCTGGTGGGCACGGCTACCGCGCCGATCTTGATGGCGCCGAAGTACGCGGCCACAAACTCCGGGGAGTCGGGCAGGATGATGAGCACACGGTCGCCCCGCTCCACGCCCGCGCGCCGCAGCGCGTTTCCGGCTTGATTGACCAGCGCGGCGATCTCCGCGTAACTGTAGCGGCAGCCTTCGCAGACGATGGCGGTGTGGCTGCCGCGGCCCTCCGCGATGTGCCGGTCCACAAAGTATGACGCGAGATTGAACTGCTCCACTTCGCCTCAGCTTCGCACAAATTCTGTCTTCTGACTCCTGACTCCTGTCTCCTGTCTTCACCACGCAGCGCGGTGGGGCGACGCCGTAGCGGCTTCCAACGTCCATGCGCCGGCCGGCTCGCTGGCGAGCTTCACCGTTACCCGCAGCATCCGCCCGCGCCGCGCCAGCAATAGCGGGAGGCTGTCGCCCGGTTGGTAGTTCGCGAGCTGCCGGTCCCAATCGGCCGGGCGCACGCGGAAATCGGCGAAGCCCACGATTTCGTCGCCGGTATCCAGGCCGGCTGCATACGCTGGCGTGCCGCGCGGGATGCGGGTGACCATGAGGCGGCCGTCCTCTACCTTGGTGTCCGCTCCCAGCCAGGCTTGCCGGTTCGGGGATTCGCCGGCGAAGCGCAGCCCGAACCAGTCGAGCGCCTCCTGGTAGTCGAGCTCGCCAGTGGAATCGAACACCTGCGCGAACCAAGCGCTCAAATCGGTTCCGGCTACCTCCGAGGCCGCCGCGCGAAATGCCGCGGGCGTGTATCCGCCGCCGGTGGGATTGCGCGCCAGCGCCACCCGCATGACATCGTCGAGGGACTTGGCGCCGTGCGTGGCGGTGCGCACGCGCGCATCCAGCAGAAAGCCGGCCACGGCGCCCTTGGTGTAGTAGCTGATGGCCGTGTTCCCGGAGTTTTCATCGGGGCGGTAGAACTTGATCCAGGTATCGAAGGACGATTGGGAGAGGGACTGGACCAGCCGGCCCGGAGTGGTCTGCAACTCGCGGATGGTGCGGGAGAGGCTGTCGAGCAATTCCTCTTCGGTCGAGAGCTCCGCGCGGCGAACCATCAGCGGCGCGTAGTAACTGGTAAAGCCTTCGGCGACACCCAGGCTGGTGGTGTAAGGCTCGGTCTCGTACTCGCCGGGCGTCAGCTCCGCGGGCCGCAGCCGCTTCACGTTCCACGCGTGGAAGAACTCGTGGCTGGCGAGGTCCAGCCAGCGCAGGTAATTCCGGCGCGTGCGCGTATTCCAACGGTCGGACATGAGCGCGGTGGAATTGCTGTGTTCCATCCCTCCGCCGCCTCCGGTCAGCATATTGAGGAAAAGATATTTGTCATAGGGCAGGCCGCCCCACAGCCTGGCGTCTTCGCGCACGATGCGCGCCAGGTCCCGCGCCGCGCGGCCGCCATCGAAAACCCCATCCTCGCCCACATCCACCTGGTAGTGCGGCTTGCCGTCGACGGCGAATTCATGCACCTCGGGATTGCCGGCCACGATGGGGGAGTCCACCAGCGTTTCGTAATCGGGCGCGCGGTAATGGTTTGGCTCCCCTGGCGCCGGCGGCATGCCGGTTGCGGTAGTCTTCCAGGCGGGCGGCAGAACGATCCGGACGTCATGCGGACGCGCGGCGGCGCCGGAGAGAGTGAGGAATGTGGGTGCGCCGTTGAGCAGCGCGAATTCGTCGTCGACCCAGTTATCCTGCACGCCCATGACGTGGCAGTAGACCCGGTAGGACACCAGGACGGGATCGGCCCCGGCGGTTTCGATGCGCCAGCGGTTCTTGCGCGACTTCTCGACGGCCAGCGGGCGTCCGTCGGCCGCGCGGGCCGTCACGCCTTCCAGGTTCTTGGCGTATTCGCGGATGACGTATGGCGTCCAGACGGCCATCATGAGCTCCACGCGCGGCTGGCCGGCTGTGGGCACGCGCGCCTCCACTTCCACGTAGTGGGTCTGGGGAGCGGGGATACGGACCGTATAATAGATGGGTTCAGGCGGCTGCGCCGCTCCAAGGGAGATGAAGAGCAGAAAAACAGCGAGAGTCTTCGGAACCATCTATCGATATTCGCACGGTGCGGCCGATCTGGAGGGCGGGCAATCCTGCCCGCAGCCGGCTCTGGCCGCCTAGAAAGGCGGCTGCGGCCAAGATTGGCCGCCCTCCAGGGTGGTTTTCGACCGTGCGCGGGTCCTCAGGACCCGCTCTTCGCACGAGTGCGCGCGCCACGGGTTACTTCGCGCGCGCCTTCACCCGCGCCGGCGCATCGGCCGAACCCGCGGGCTTGCGCGCGGGCGGCTCGCTGAGCAGCCGCTTGACCACCCGCATCAACTGCCCAACCTCGCCAGCGCTCTTGACGATCACCACATCGGCGCCGGTGGACTGTTCGGTCAATCCCAGCGGCTCCACAAATCCCGAGAGTAGAATGATGCGCGCGCCAACTTGGGCGCCGGCCTGCGCGCCGCGGATGCGCTTGATCAACTCCACGCCGTCCATGCGCGGCATTTTGAAATCCGTTACCACAACGTCGAAGTTCTGCTTGGACAAAAGTTCCAGGGCTTCGTCTCCGTTGGTGGCGGTCGAGATGTTGTAGCCGAGCTCCTGGAGCAGCGATTTACGCGCGATCAAACCCTGGCGGTTGTCGTCGACCAGCAGGATTTCAGGAGTTTTCGCGGGGGGCGGGCCGGGAACGCGTCTCATACTAACGCAGGCGAGAATATCAGACCGGAAACGCAACTGTCAACACTTTCGCATCAGGTTGTAAAGAGGCGAGATGGAGTGCTTGACAAACTGGCGCGCTATTCCACTTCGCGCGCCGCCGTGTAGCCGTTCTTGGCCACGATGGTGTACTTGATGGGCTTGCCCTTCTCATCCACCACGCGCAGCGGTTCGTTGGTGGCGGGGTTCACCAGCTCCACTTTGATTTTGCGGAATTTGCCGTCTCTCGCCTTGTTGGCGGGATCATAGCCGATGGAGTACTGATTGCGAAGGGAATCCTGGATGCTGCCGAAGATCGACCCAAACTCGCCGTAAAACCGCGGGAAGAAAGCCATCCCGCCCGTCTCTTTCGCGAAGGTGGTCATCTGGTTGTCGGCCTGCAGGAAGCCGATCTCCTGGCCCCCGCTCATGCGCCCCTCCTGCATGATGCGCAACGCCTGCATCAGCCCGATGGCGTACACCGGAACGCCGCTATCCTGAACGATCTTGCGCGCCTTATCGTAGGTCAGCTTGCTGAAAGTATCCACGCCGGAGGAGAGCAGCACGATGGCTTTGCGTCCCTCGATCTTGGACATGCGTTCCTCGGTATCGGCCAGGGCGTCGAACAGGTTGGCTTCCGAAAAACCGGGGATGCGCAGGCGCTGCATGGCCTCGTACGTCTGGCGCTTGTCGGTGGTGAAGTCCGAAAGGATTTCCTCTTTGAAGTCGTAAGCGATCACGGCCACATAGTCTTCGGGCTTGAGCGTCTGCACGAAACCATAGGCGGCGGCCAAGGTCTGATACCAGGTCTGGCCGCCGTACCGCTGGAATTTATTGCTGAACTCGACCAGCAGACACACCGTCATGGGCGCCGTGCTTTTGCCGAAGGTTTTGATCAGTTGCGGAACATTGTCTTCCAGGACGCGGAAGCTGGCGCGCGGAATGTTGGGAATAAAGTGGCCGTGGTTATCCAGCACGGCGACGTCCACGCTCACCACACTCACGTCGCTCTTGAAACTCGGCAAGTTCTCCGGGATGTCGGGTTGGGCTTTCTTGCTGAGCTTCGACGGAATGGGGGCTGCGTCGGTGTCATCCGTGGATTTGCGCGGCTTGGCGACGGTTTGGTCGACGTCCTTCGTGGGACCGGTCTGGTCCTGGGCGACGGACGTGACGGCCAGCGCGAACAGCGCTGCCAGGGCTACCGGCAGAGCCGGGATTATGTTCCAGGATTTCATAGACATACCAATTCCCCAGCTAAACTATAGCAGAGAAGACGCGGCTGGCGGCGCTTTGGTTTCCGGCAGGGTGCTGGGTTCTTGTGCGTTAGGAAGCAGATCTCGCCGGACTTCGAACGCGAGGTCGAGGACCGCGCTCGTGAGTGCTCTGCCGAGATTCGTCTCGAACACACCGCTGGAAGCGGGCGTTGCCGCCAGCCGGTCTGCAAAGCGCGGCCGTCGTAGAATGTGATCTGGGAGACATAGTGCCTGGAGCCGCGGAGGGTCGGGATACGAATGCTGTTGGCCCGCATAAGCGGCCCGGATTCTTGCGGCGATTCTTAGCCAATCTCGGGCCGGGGCTGGTTACAGGAGCGGCGGACGACGATCCTTCGGGGATCTCGACGTACTCCGTGGCAGGCGCCGTCTTCGGCTATTCCTTTCTTTGGACGGCTCTCGTTACTTTTCCGCTGATGGCGGCGGTGCAACTCATGTGTGCGCGTCTGGGGATGGTGACCGGGCGCGGCCTCGGGAGCGCCATCCGATTGCGCTACTCACGGTTCGTATTGTGGCCTGCCTGCTTGCTGCTGATTGTCGCGAACGTGTTCAATATCGGGGCGGATCTGGGCGGCATGGCGGATGCGACCCGCATGGTAACGGGCATCCCGTCTTATTGCTGGACACCCTTCTTTGCCCTGCTAATCGCCGGCCTGTTGACCTGGACTTCTTACAATCTCATCGCGCGTGTCTTCAAATGGCTGACGCTGGTGCTGTTCGCTTACGTCCTGACCGCGTTCCTGGCGCGGCCGGACTGGGCCGGCGTCTTTCGCGGAACTTTTCTGCCGCAGGTGGCATGGACGCGATCCTATATGTCAGTGCTGGTGGGACTTTTGGGGACCACTATTTCTCCGTACCTGTTCTTCTGGCAGGCGTCACAGGAAGTGGAGGAAGACCGCAGGCACGGGAAGACCACCGTGGCGCAGCGGCGCGGTTCCACGAATCTGGAATTGAGCGTGGCGAAGGAAGACACGTTAACCGGAATGTTCTACTCCAATCTGGTCATGTTCTTCATCATTCTCACCACCGCGGCGACCCTCCACGCGCACGGCGTGCGGAACATCGAAACGGCCAAACAGGCTGCCGAAGCATTGCGTCCCTTAGCGGGCCCCGGCGCCTATTGGCTGTTCACACTGGGACTGATCGGGACCGGCATGCTGGCCGTCCCGGTACTGGCGGGATCCTGCGCCTATGCGATTGCGGAAGCCGCCGCGTGGCGAGGAGACTCGCTGAGCAAGAAGCCGCGGCGCGCGCCGCGATTCTATATGGTGATGGCGGGAGCCATGTTGGTGGGACTGGCTCTTGATTTTGCGGGGTTGAATGCGGTGAAGATGCTCTTTTGGTCGGCTGTAGTGAATGGTGTGCTTGCGCCGCCGCTGGTGATTTTGGTGGTGCTGCTGACGAGCGATCGAAAAGTAATGGGCGGGCGGGTGAATTCGCGCGGAGCGAAGGTGTTGGGATGGATCTGCGCGGCGGTCATGAGCGCGGCGGCCGTGGCCCTGCTGGTCACGTAGGACAGGCCTCCGGGCCTGTCTTGCCGCCCTTCCGCTTCCGCGCGAAGAATCGCTGCAGCAACTCCACGCATTCCACCGCCAGCACGCCTTCCACGATCTCCACGCGATGGTTCAACAACTCCGAATCCGCGATCCGGAACTTGCTGCGCACGCCGCCGAAGCGCAGATCCCGCGCGCCGAAGACCAGCCGCTCCACCCGCGCCGCCACCAACGCGCCGGCGCACATCGCGCAAGGCTCCAGGGTCGCGTAGACCGTGGCTCCTTCCAGCCGGTAATTCCCGATGGCTGCCGCGGCGGCGCGCAACGCCAGCATTTCGGCGTGCGCCGTCGGATCGTGCAGCCCTATCGGCGAATTCCGGCCGCGTCCCACGATCCCGCCCTCCGATACCACCACCGCGCCCACCGGCACCTCGCCCGCCGCGTCCGCCTCGCGCGCCAGCGCCAGCGCTTCCCGCATGAAGATGTCATGCATGCCCCTATTAGCTTAAAATAAGAAGACCCGCATGTTTCGATACCTCCCGCTGATCGTTAAGAACTGCTGGCGCAACCGACGCCGTACGACGCTCACGATCGTCAGCATCGGGGTTTCCATGTGCCTGCTGGGCGTGCTCATTGCCGTGTATCACGCCCTGTACTTGAGCGACGCGACTCCCGACCAGGCCCTTCGCGTCGTCACCCGCAACCGCATATCGCTAACCATCCCCATCCCGCTTTTTTACCGCGACCGCATCCGCCAGATTCCGGGCGTAAAGGAAATCATGAGTTCGCAATGGTTCAACGGGGTATATAAGGACGCCCGCGATCCTAATAACTTCTTCGCCCGCTTCGGCGTCGATCCGCCGGAAAAGCTGTTTACCATATTTGGCGAACTGAAGATTCCCGAAGATCAGAAGCAGGCCTTCATCCGCGACCGCACCGGCACCGTCATCGGCCGCGATCTCGCCAATAAGTTCCATTTCCACGTGGGCGACCGCATCACCATCATCGGCGACATCTACCCTGGGAACCTGGAGCTCACCGTGCGCGGCATCTTCGACAGTCCGCGCCAAAGCGAAGTGCTCTACTTCCATTGGGCGTACGTGCGGGAGGGCTTGGCGGAGAGCCGCAAGGGCGAGGTGGGAACCTTCGACATTCTGTGCGACAACGCGGGCGTGGTTCCGCGCGTGGCCAAGACCATCGACGACGGGTTCCACAATGCCCCGGTGCAGACCCGCACCGAGACCGAGCAGGCCTTCCTGCTCACCTTCGTCGGCATGCTCGGCAACGTGAAGTTATTTCTGATCAGTATCTGCGCCGCGGTGATGTTCACCATCCTGCTGGTTTCCGGCAACACCATGGCCATGTCGGTGCGCGAGCGCGTGCGCGAAGTGGGCGTACTCAAGACCCTGGGTTTCACCGGCGGGAATATCCTATTCATCATTCTCGGCGAAGCCTGCGCCATCTCCATCGCGGGCGGAGTTATCGGATTCCTGCTCTCGACTTTCCTGGTCGGCGGCGTCCAGAAGAGCCCCGCCGGCATGTTCCTCCCTCCCATCCAACGGTTCGACCCGTCCGTCGCGTCGGCCTGCATTCTGGTGGCTCTGGGAATCGGCATGGTGAGTTCTTTCATCCCAGCCTGGAACGCTTCCCGCACTAATATCGTGGAGGCGCTGCGCAGTACCGATTGAGATTCGTCCATGGCCATTCCCGTTACTTACAACCTTCGCAATCTGGTGGTTCGCAAGACCACCACGCTGATGACCGCGCTAGGTATCGCGCTCACCGTAGCCGTGCTGCTGGCCATGATGGCGCTGCTGACCGGGCTGCGCGCCACGCTCTCCGCCAGCGGCGATCCGCTGCAGATCATTGTGATGCGCAAAGGCTCCGAGTCGGAGCTGGTCTCCAACTTCACCCGCGAACAGTTCCAGGATTTGAAATTCAAGGCCGGCATCGCCCGCGCGCAAAATGGCGATCCCATGGCGTCGCTCGAGGTCGTGACCGTGATCAACCTGCCCAGCGTAAATGCACCGGAAGGCAACAACGTGACCCTGCGCGGCCTTTCGCCGATCGGCATCGAGATGCGCCCCACGCTCAAGATCTCCGCGGGCCGCTGGTTCGAGACCGGGAAGCGCGAAGTGGTGGTGGGCAAGTCGATCGCCCAGAACTACCCCGGCGCGGCGCTCGGCAAGCGCCTCACATTCGGCCGCGGCGACTGGGAAGTGGTGGGCGTCATGGATGCCGGCCAGACCGCCCAAAATAGCGAGATTTTCGCCGACCTGAACCAGGTCAGTTCCGACCTGCAGCGCGAGGACGTGCTCAGCTCGGCCCTGGTGCGCGCTACCGACGCCATCACGGCCGCCGCATTGCTGAAGAGCATCAACGACGATCAGCGCCTGAATATGAATGCCGTTTCCGAAAAGGAATACTACGCCCTGCAAACGGTTTCGGCGAGACCGATCGAATTCTTGGGAATCTTCGTATGTGTCATTATGGCGATCGGCAGCAGCTTCGCCGCCATGAACACAATGTACGCCGCAGTGGCCCGCCGCGCGCGGGAGATCGGCACATTGCGCGTGCTGGGTTTCTCGCGCGGCAGTATTCTGGCCAGCTTTTTCGTGGAATCGGTGCTGTTGGCGGGCCTGGGCGGAATTCTGGGCTGCTTGCTGGTGTTTCCTTTGAACGGCGTGACTACCGGCATCGGCAGCACTACGTTCAGCGAGCTGGCCTTCTCCTTCCGGGTGACGCCGCAGATCATGCTCGCTGGAATAGCATTCGCGTCCGTCCTGGGAGCGGTGGGAGGCGTGTTCCCGGCTAGCAGTGCGGCGCGAAAGGAAATCCTGGTCGCTCTGAGGGAAGTGTGAGTAATTATGATTGGAGGGCGGCCAATCTTGGCCGCAGCCGCCTTTTAGGCGGCCAGGGCCGGCTGAAAGCCGGCTGCGGGCAGGATTGCCCGCCCCACAATTGCGAAAACGCTACATTATGGATGCTGAACTGAAATCTCTCCAAATCGACCGCGGCAAGAAGCGCTCCGGCGAGCCATCCAAATGGGCCACGCGCTGGATTATCGGGGGCGTGCTATTGTTCTTGCTTTTGGGCGCGGCCCGCTTCGCCTACAGCCGCCTCAACGCCTCGACCGAAGTCGAAGTCCAGCGCGTCAAAGCCATCGACTCCGGCCACGCCGAGCAGGGTGTGGTGCTCAACGCCACCGGCTACATCGTGGCCGCGCACAAGATCGAGTTGGCCGCCAAGGTCATCGGCAAGGTCAAGTGGATCGGCGTGGACAAGGCCGACAAAGTGACCGAGGGCCAGGTGCTGGTGCGCCTGGAAGACGACGAATACCGCGCGCAGCTCGATCAGGCCAAGGGCAACCTGGCCAACCTGCAAGCCCATCTGGCCGAGTTGGAACACGGTTCGCGGCCGGAAGAGATCGCGCAGGCGATGGCCAACCTGAACTCGTCGAAGGCCGACCTGGAAAACGCGCGCGTCAGCCTGGAGCGCACTCGCAAGCTGGTATCGCAGGCGGTCATGTCGCAACAGAATCTGGACGACGCCCAGGCCCGCTTCGATTCCGCCGTGGCCAAGGTGAATTCGCTGCAGAAGGCCTACGACCTGGTCAAGATCGGCCCGCGCCAAGAGGAGATCGATGCTATGCGCGGCCAGGTGGAACAGGCCCGCGGCGCGGTGGCCTACGCGGAAACCAATCTCGCCAACACCATCATCCGCTCGCCGGTCACTGGCACCATCCTGGAGCGCGCCGTCGAGATCGGCGAATTCGTGACCACCAGTTTCGTCGGCGACCGCGGCGCCAAAGGCTACGTGGTCTCCCTGGCCGACCTCAACGATCTGGAAGTCGAACTGGACATCAGCCAGAACGATTTCGCCAGGCTGCACATGGGGCAGAAGGGCATCATCACCACGGATGCCTTCCCCGACCGCAAGTACGACGGCTTCATCCGGGAGTTCTCGCCCGAGGCCAACCGCCAGAAGGCCACCGTGCAGGTGAAAGTGAAGGTCGCCCATCCGGACGATCATCTGCGGCCCGAAATGAACGCCAGCGTGGCGTTCCTTTCCGATGAGAAGAATGCGGCCGCCACGCCGTCGCAACCGATTGTAATTGTGCCGGCTTCCGCCATCCGCGACAATAAAGTTTTCGTGATGCTGGAGGGACGCGCCGTTACGCGCCCCATCAAGCCGGGCCCCGCCAACAGCCAGGGCGTGCGCGTCGAACAAGGACTCATCGGCGGCGAAGATCTCATCGTCAATCCGCCCGCCACGCTGAAAGACGGCGACCGGGTGCGCCAAAAAATCTAATCCACATGAGCGAAACCATTATCGAAACCCGCAACCTGACGAAGGAATTTATCCGCGACGAGTTCCATGTAGTAGCGCTCAAGAACATCAATATCCGCATAGACACGGGCGAGTTCGTGGCGCTGATGGGGCCTTCCGGCTCGGGCAAATCCACGCTGTTGCACCTGATCGCCGCCATGGATAAGGCCACCGGGGGGGAGATCCGCGTGTTGGGCCACAACCTGCGCGAGCTGAGCGACCGCGAGATCGCGCACTGGCGCAACGAGCACGTGGGCTTCATCTTTCAGCAGTTCAATCTGATCCCGGTGCTCACCGCGCTCGAAAACGTGGAGTTGCCGCTCAAGCTGACCAACCTGAAGAAGCAGGAACGCCTGGACCACGCCGCCACGGCGTTGAAGTTGGTGGGCCTGGACGACCGCCTGGGCCACTATCCGCGGCAGCTTTCCGGCGGGCAGGAACAGCGCGTGGCCATCGCGCGGGCCATTGTTACCGACCCCGCGCTGATCCTGGCCGATGAACCTACCGGCAACCTGGATGCGGCTTCCGCCGACGACGTGCTCACCATCCTGTCGAAGCTGAATAAAGAATACGGCAAGACGGTGGTGATGGTGACGCACGATCCGCACGCGGCGCGATTCGCCACCAAGGTGCGGCATCTCGAAAAGGGCGAACTGCTGGCGGAAGCCGTAGGACAGGCCTCCGGGCCTGTCTGAGTAACGAGGAAGGCACAAGATGGCGGAACTGGAAATCCATCACGAAGAAGGTCACGAGCACGACCCCATGGGGCAGCGCGTGGGCGTCATGGCCGCGCTGCTGGCCGTTTTCCTGGCGGTGGTGACGATCCTTTCGCATCGCACGCACACCGAAGCCATCATCAAGAAGACGGACTCCAACGACCAGTGGCAATATTACCAGGCCAGCCGCATGAAGTATCACAACCTGGAACTGGGCGAGCGGCTGATAGGAGTTCTGGGGCCCAACAATCCGGGCGCGCAAGACACTCTCAAGCAATTCGCCAGAGATAAGCAGAAGTACACCGAGCAAGCCAAGGACCTGCAGGCGAAGGCCCAGGCGAAGATGGAAGAATCGGAAGCCGCCGAACGCCGCGCGCTGCATTACGATCTGGGGGAAGGCCTGCTGGAGATCGCGCTGGTGCTGAGTTCGCTCTATTTCATCGCACGCAAGATGCTTTTTCCGGTGGTCGGCTTGATCGCCGGCGGGGCCGGGTTGATCGTAGCCATTACCGGGCTGTTGGTCTGAAAGCGGGCGCTGGGCGCGACCTTTCGACCGTATGCGATGAGTTGGCCGGAACCCAGGACCAAAACCCAGAACCTATGGCCAATTGGTTTAGCCGGATATTTCCCCGTATAACGATACCGTCACTCCGATCGTGCATCAATGGACGGATTCGAAGATCGTACTGGGAGGGTTTTCCGGTGCGTAGGGCCAATATGGACGCGGCGGAAAACTTCGCGCCAGGAAGCCCTAGAATGCCAGCGCGTCGCTGTTATTGCGATTCGGGGAGGCCGCCCTGAGCTCGCCTGTCGTTGGATCACGCGCGATTGCGACCCAATCGCCCACCCCGCCAAGCCTGGCCCGGGCTAGAGGGAGTTCTCGCCACGCATAGCCGGTCGCGTCGAGTAGTTTCCGGTCGAAAGCCCCCACCGGCACCGTGATAGTTCGCTCACCTGTTTTGCGATCCAATGATGGCAAGTAGAAATCGGCTGTGTCGATCGCTTCATCGACCGACATTCCAAAGCGCGTGTAATCGAGCAGACATTGGAAGGTGCGCTGATGCAGCCCCGCTCCCATTGAAGCAAAGCCGAGAACCGCATTTCCATTCCTGAACAGAATGCCGGTTTCGGTCGGCGCCGGCAGCCTCGCTCCGGGCTGAACGCGGGCGATTTGCGCCTGCTGGAAGGATGCGGGATCGCCAATAGTCACTCCGCCGACGGCAATCGCTGTCTTCCCCCAAAACACGGAGTTAATTGTGTGGGTAATCGCAGCGATGTTGCCCTCGCCGTCTACGGTGACGATGTCATCCGAGTGCATTGGCGAGGTTCGCTTGTACCGTCCGAGGGCCGCACCCTGTTGCATTCTTGCCCACAATTTCTCGGCGTGTTCCTGCGTTACTCGCGCTCCGGGACTGAAGTCGAGCCCAGGATAAATCTGCGCTAGCACGGTGTCGGGCAAAAAGCCTTCTGCGAACTGGTCGGAGATTTCGACCGCCACGCGCAGAGCCTCCGGCGATTTAGTCCAATGTGGCCCTGTCGACAACCCCGACACATTAGCGAGGTTCTGCGCCTCGATGAGCGCGACACCGCCGCTGTTCGGCCATGGGGATGTATAGACTGAGTAACTATTGCCAATAGGGGCGACGAGTGGGTCGGCCCATATCACTTGGTAGTGCCGCAAATCCTCGAGGGCCATCCTGCCACCGTCAGCTTGCACAGCGGATACTAGTCGCTGTCCCCAAGGTCCCCCGTACATGTAGTCGGCGCCTTGACTGGCAACCGCGCGCAGCGTTAGGGCAAGACGCGGTTGGCGGAATGTTTCCCCTGACCGGTAGGGCGATCCATCGGACTTCAAGAACGTTTCGCGGGTCTCTGGCAACCGCGCAAGGTCAGTGGCTCGATAAGCGAATTGTTCGGCGAGCGTGGGGGTGACTGGCATCCCCTTTTCCGCCACCTCGATAGCCGGCGTGAAAAGGGCTGCGAAGGGCAGGCGTCCGAATCGCTTATGCGCGGCCTCGACGCCTTTCATAAAGCCCCCGACCAGCGCCGTCCGTCCGTTCGGATTGATACCCCTCAGGGAGTCTTCGTTGTCGAAGTTGATACCTCCGGGAATCGAAAGCGGATCTTTCTCCCCGGCAACCGTGTTCCACTCGGCGTTCATCGTGTAAACCTTGCCCGACCTCTTATCGAAGTAGACGAGGGACATGATGCCGAAATAACTAATGGGCGCGCCGGCCGTGAGGGCGACCTGAGTCAGCGCCGTGGTCATCGCCGCATCGATCGCGTTGCCTCCCTGCTTGAGCGCCTCAAGACCCGCGCGCGCGGCAAAGGCGTTGTAGGAGACGGTGACCGCCCCATTGACTCCCGCGGCGGAGCCGGCGCTCATCCTCTCGGCAGACTGCTCCTTCATGTACTTTGCATATTCGCCTGCGGGCCAGCGTGAGGGAGAAAGATCGACGTGCCGCTCGCGGCCAGATGACACTGGAACGCTCAACACCAGTACGGACGTTGAGATTAGCAGCGACAGGGCTTGGCGTAGGAGGAGCATATTCTAACCTATTTCTGTGGCGTCACGCTGACCAGAGCGTCCACGTTGCTTTTGTCCACCAGCATCTCGCCGGTGCTAATGAACGTCGCCACTGGCGATTGGGGATCTTGGGCCCACAACTTGTCCAGCGGATTCGGCGGATAGTGGTGCAGCGTGTCCAGCGCCGGCACGCCCACAAACCCCATGGTGAAGGGCTTTTGCGCGATGGTGCCGGCAATGCGGTTGTTCTTGATCCCATCCAGTGTGCGCTGGTCGGTGTCCATCGCCACGATCACCTTGCTGCCGATCTTGTTCCGGTCGAGCACATCGGCCACCTCCGGGCAGGCGACGGCTTCCAGGCAGATGAAGCCGTCGATCTTGTCCAGGCCCTTCTTGTCGACCAGATCCTGCGTGCGGTCGAAGGCGATGCGCGCATCCCCCTTGATGTCCACCGTCTCCACGATCTTGATTCCCGGGTGGCCTTCAAAGCCGTCGTGGTAGCCGTGCAGCCGCTCTTTCAGGTTGGCCTGCTCGGGCATGGTGAAGATCAACACGTTGCCCTTGCCCTGCAATTGCTTTACGGCCAGTTGCGCGCCCATCAGACCCGCTTTGTAATTGTCGGTGCCAATGAAGGTGAGCCGCTTGCTCGCGGGCGCGTCGGAATCCACCGTGATTACCGGAATGCCTTGGCCAATGGCCGCGTCGATATCCGGCTGGATCACCGCGGGATCCGCTACTGAAACCAGGATGCCCGCCGGCTTGATCTTCTCGGCCAGCACCCGCTCAAAGGCTTCGTGCTCCGCTTTGGGATCGAACGAGTCCGGTCCCACCATCTCGGCCTTCACGCCTATCTGTTGGGCCGCGCGCAGCAGCCCCGCATTGGCGCTTTGCCAATAGGGAATCTTGATGTTGGTCGCCACCAGCCAATACTTCTCCGTCGGGCTATGCCCGGAACCGCCGCACCCTGTCAGCCACGCCAGCGCGCCGCCGCAAAACCCGATCAGGATCGTTCTCCGTATTCGCATGTCAGGCCTCCGCATTTGACAGTATATGTCACGGCAGGCGATCCAGATCAAGCGGGGCCGGGGCTGGAACTCGTGGTTCACCGGGTTCGCCGTTTGCCGTGGCGTGGATCTCCTGGTAAAATCGGAGTTGCCCACTCGTGGCGCTATCGTCTAACGGTTAGGACGGAGCCCTCTCAAGGCTTAAATACGGGTTCGATTCCCGTTAGCGCTACCATTGTTTTCGTGGGCTTACGGGCGTTCTGCTCACACTTGCTCACAAATTTTAGGAATTCCTGGCGTGTTCGTGCAGGATGCGCTATTGGGACGGCAGTGAGTTAGTTAGTAACCTGAGGATTGATAAAGGAGCCGCCCGTGCTGCTGAAGCCAAGCCTGCTAGACAGTCCGGTAGAGAACATCGAAAGCCCGGTCGATCTGAAGGCTTGCCTGAACGCACACGGTCTCTACAATTCCTTCCAATTCGTGTTGCGGTTGTCCCCGGAGGTACATCGCAAGATCGAGGCCCTGCCGAAAGGCATCATTGAGGGCAGGCCTGATGTTGACAGCCTAAGGGCATATTCAACGTACCTCCACGAGACTATCCATTGGTGGCAGCACAGCGGTTCGACGTTGGGCTTGCTGCTGAGCCTGAGCTATCCCGGCCAGGCCTATACGAATTACAGCCACCTGAAAAACCTGCTCGGTGCGATCGGACCGAAGAAGTCCATGCTGCGGTTCGCAGAAAACTCGGGCGGACCGGCCGGTCCCGAGTCTCCAGCGGGTCTGGCGAATATTGTCGTCAACAACCACTTCGATATCGAGTTCTTTCGCATCCTTACGACGACCCCTGGCATGATCCGGCAAGCAGTCGACCACCCGTTGTTCGACTGCATCGGCCATTCTTATCAGATAGCGTACGGCAACATCGCCCTGATCCTCGCCACCTCGCTGGACAAAGACCTCCGTTTCATCCCCGACCCGAGAAACTGAAGCGACGCCTTCCGCGAGCTTCGCACACGAAAAGTGAAAGGATACTACTACGGCTCGGATGTGGACATCGTTCCAGTCGGCGCTCACCACATCTTTGAAGGGCAAGCCCGGTTTGGCCAACTGCAGTTCCTGTATTTCGCCTCCGGCGGGAAGCTGAGCTGGAATGATGTCCGGGCCATGGGCATGCTGGATGGCATCTATGGTGAAGCGTTCCATCATTTCCTTCGACTTTCCGAATTGGAATGGCCGCCGACGATTGATGATCCTGTGGTCGGACTATTTCAACTTCTCTGCGACATCGCCACTAACCCAAGCGCAGGCTTCCCGATGCCGCTGACAACGCCATCGACTTTTATAATGGACGTTGACCCTGGCTTTCGGTTCTTCTTCCTTTGCCGGGCCGTCGCCAAGGATTGCCCGGATGTCGCACGCATGATTACAGACTATTCGCGTGCAGAATCCGCGGAGGCCAGCGAAGCTCTCTGCCATCCTTTGATCATTGATACGCCACTTGCGATTGCGGAAAAGATTTGCGGATGGGGTAAAGAAAGCGACGAGCTAGAAGCACTGCTGAATGAGCACCGCACGTTCGGCTACGGGCCGGTTAACCTGCCGGTCCGTATGCTATTTGCCCACTTCATGTCGTTTTGTCAGGACAAATTAGAGAGGCCGGAGTTCTTCTGCTGGCCGGGCGTATGGATGACAGGCCAGAGAGCGATGCCAAGCGGAGCCGATTTGTTCGAGCGGCAATCGGCGCCCTTCCTGGACAAGCCCGACGACACTGGCATCTATCCTCGCCTCATGGAGGGTAAGGACGAAACCGTCGTGCAACAAAGTTTCGACACCTTCTACGCAACGAACGTGACCTATGACCTTACGCGCCAATGGGTCGCAATGCCGGGAAAGTTCGACTATGACTATCGCTGGCTTTCCTCGAAGGGCACGCCGGAAGTGATGAAGAACTTCGCCGATACCCATTTCGAGAACGTGTACGGAGTGCATCCAGACAGGTTCGAGATTCTGTAACCGTCGCCGTTACGTGCGGGTTGGCGGGGCCGAGACGTTTTCTGACGCCAATCCATTGAAAAACCAATGCTTTCCAGCTTCTCCTGAAATCCCGGTCCAAGCCCACAGGCTAGCCCCTGCGGAGAATAGCCAGTCCATTCTCCGCATGTTTGGCGGAGAATAACTTGCCAGATGCGGAGATTACAAGGTATAATCTCCGCAAGAGGTGCGGAGAATGTACATTCACGAACCCAAGGGCTGGCCCCAGTTCCACTGGAGCATAGACAAACTTGCCGAGCCCCTCGCATCCGTCCGCCACCGGCAGGGCCGGCTCATCGGGCACATGGAAGCGCTGGGATTTAATCTTCAGCAGGAGGCTGTCCTGCAAACGCTGACTGCGGATGTTCTTAAGAGCAGCGAAATCGAAGGGGAGAAGCTCGATGCCGAGCAGGTCCGCTCGTCGATAGCCCGGCGCCTGGGCATGGACATCGGCGCGCTCAAGCCCGCGGACCGCAACGTCGAAGGCGTTGTCGAAATGATGCTGGACGCCACGCGCCACTATGACCAGCCGCTCACCACCGAACGGCTGTTCGGGTGGCATGCCGCGCTGTTCCCCACCGGCCGCAGCGGAATGATCAAGATCAGCGCGGGGGCCTGGCGCAACGACAAAACGGGGCCGATGCAGGTCGTCTCCGGTCCGCTGGGAAAGGAACACGTCCATTTCGAAGCGCCGAAAGCAGGCCGCCTCCTCGGCGAGATGGGATCATTCATGAATTGGTTTGAGGGCAATGACCCGATCGATTCCGTCCTTAAAGCTGGACTTGCCCATCTTTGGTTCGTGACAATACACCCGTTCGATGACGGCAACGGCCGAATCGCGCGTGCGATCGCCGATAAGGCGCTGGCTCGATCTGAGAATAGCCCGCAAAGGTTCTACAGCATGTCGGCGCAGATCCGGCAAGAGCGCAAGGCCTATTACGACATTCTGGAAGACACGCAGAAAGGGACGATGGACGTCACCCCATGGATGGAATGGTTTCTCGTCTGCCTGGGCCGCGCCATCGACGGGGCACAGGTCACTTTAAGCGCCGTGCTTGGCAAAGCGCGCTTCTGGGAACGTATAACGGGAGTGCAGCTAAATGACCGGCAGCGGTTGGTGATCAACCGCTTACTAGACGGATTCGAAGGCAAGCTCACGACCACCAAATATGCCAAGCTCACCAAGTGCTCGCAGGACACGGCTCATCGTGACATCCTCGCAATGATCGATCACGGCGTCCTCGTTCGCAATCCCGAAGGGGGGCGCAGCACGAGCTATTCGCTCGCCCCGTCACAATAACCGCCGCCCTTCACATAGCGGAATGCTTACCCGATACACTGGAGAAAGTCATGAAGATTACCATCGTTTCAGACATCCACGGGAGCCTGGAGGTACTGGATGCCGTTCTGGGCGACTACGACGAATTTTAGCGCCCGGCGACCTGGTCAACCGCGGGCCCGAACCCGCCCAAGCGATCAAATTCTTGGCCAAGGCCAGCGTGATCCTGCGCGGAATCGTGACCACGCCACCGGGTAGGGCGAAGATCCCAGGTGCTCAACGCCATTTCGTGAAATGGCGGAATGCGCTATGGCGCCGGCGAATGTGCTGGCTGAGCGGGCGCAATGGCGGCCTTGTTCAGCAACGATTTCCTCATCTTCCCTTCCGCATCCATAACTCCTTGCGGAGCCAGACCTCCGCGCCACCCCCTGAATCACTTCACGGCCACGGTCACGTTGGCTTGGCTGGCCACCCCACCGATGGTGATCGTAACCGGCACGGCGCCGCCGGGCGACACTGACGCCGGTACCAGCGCGTTCACTTGCACCAGGCCCGCCGTGGCACCCGGAGCTTCACCACAGTAGCTCACCGTGGCGGTTTGCCCGCCGATGGTCGCGGAGCATTTCAGGCTTACCATTGGCAGCGGTGTCCCGGATATGCGGCCATCCACACCCGGCGGCGTGGTCACTCCTTCGCCGGTGCCGTAGATGAACACATACTGCCCGCGGGGCGCCGGATTGGCCGCCGTGTTTGGGCTGTAATCCTGGTTCAGGATTGCGCCCTGCCCATGCCCCGATGTGTCGTCGGTGAAGATGGCGGTCTTGGCTGCCGCGACCGCCACCGGAAACGGCGCGGATGCATTGCCCTGATACACGACCACCACGTCGACGGTCGTCTGGCCCGCAACCTCATAGGGAACTACCGCGCTCAACTGCGTGGCGAGCGCATAGATCATGGGCGCGGCATAGCCATTGAAGAACACCTGCACGCCGCCGATGGAACTGCTCAGCGTGCCGTTCGAATTGACTTGGAGGCCCGCCAGGGTGGCCGGTCCCAGCGATTCTCCCCAGACGATCGCAATCTCTCCGGGCGAGACACCGCTGGCGTCATACGAAGCGGCGTTGGTGACCGCGGCAACCACCGGTTGTGGCACCGTCATGGCGCTCTGCGCCTGCGGAATTACCAACAGCGTCATCGAGTACGCCGGAAACGTGGCGGTGAGGCTGTTGCCGCTCAGATTGATGTCCGCGGTCTGGCGTACGATGGCCGTCAGGTTCGCTTGGCTGTATTGCCATACTTGCGCCGTGCCGGCAGGCGTGAAGTTGGCCAGACTGATAGTGTCGCTGATATCGCCGGTGGTCTTGTTGAGCACCAGCACGGTTAAGGCCGAGTCCACGCGTTGCGCGGCGTAGATGGAGAGTGTATCCGGATCGCTCGTGGCGGCGGAAACGCCGGTGCTGCCGAATTGGCTGCCGTTGCCATCGTAATTCAGGAAAATCTTGAACGCGAATGCGCCGGGATCGGTGGGTGCCGGCGGTCCCCACAACGTCCCGTAATCGAGGGATTGCTGCCCGAAGATGCCCAGGATATCGGCCTGCGCAATGGCGCCGGTAATGCTGCCCAGCGCTTGCCACCAGTATTCGGTGATCGCCAGTTTCGTGCCGGGATAATTCTGGTCCACCCACTGATGCATGCGCGGGATGAGCTGGGGCGCCACCTGGTTGCCGTTTGCGTCGTCAAAACTGGTGTCCGGCACGATGTAGTTGGGGTCCCATAGCGCGCGCGTGGAGGTCATGCGCAGGGTTTCGGTAGCGGCATCGCCGGCGGTCGCGGGCAGGGAACCGGGCGCCAGGTAGCCATGCACGTCGAGAGCGTCCAACAGCCTGTAGCCGTGCTGCTGCTCAAACTGGTTCATCTGCTGCAGGTAATACGCGACCCAGGGCACCCCGCCGTGCGCGTTCTGATCGGTGGGGTTGTCCCAGTATTGGTACGGGGCCGTATCCCATCCGCTGGCCATGTCCGCGCGCGAATAGAAATATCCCGTCCAGCCGGAGGGCACCGGGCCGGTGACCAGCGCGGTGGGATCCGCGGCCTTCACCGCCTGCGCCAGTCTCAGGTTGCGCGCCAGCATGTCGTCGTACGTGGCGGGAGTTTGGTAAATGTCGATGTGCACGCCGTACCACCATTCCGGTTCGTTGTCCATGCTCCAGAGAGTAACCCCGCCCGCGTTCCCCGGACCGTAGCGGTTCATGAGGTAGGCGATCCACGCCTGGGGGTAAGTCTGGGGCATGGATTCGTAGGCGTCGTTTGGATCGTTAACAATCTGCTGGCCGTTGCTTGTCAGGATGCCGTTGCCGCAATCCGATGCGTAGGGGTCCACCTGTTGTTGCGCGCCGTATTTCGCGACGCTGAAGCTGCAACTGGTGCTGTCCTTGGGCGTCCAGTCCATGAGGGAGATGGTGCCCAGGCTCACCGTGCCGGTTTGCAAGTCGGCCTCGTGGAACAGGTCGAAGGACGAGCCATCGGGAAGCGCGGCGGCGCTGCCGCTGGTCTGTGAGCCGTTTATAAAATACCAGTCGGAAGCGGCGTTGCTGACGTCGATCAGCCAGTTATAGCTGGTGGTGGCGTCGCCGCCAAAGCGGCGCACCGGAATGTGCATGATGGAGGCCAGGCCGATATCGGAATACTGATTGATGCCGTATATGTAAGGGCTGATGGCGTGGCGGTTGGCGTTGGCATCCACGGCGAGCGTGGGCGCGGTCTGGGCGTACAGGTTCAGCGCGCACAGCGGGATCGCGCTGAACAGGCAAATACGGAACTGCATCATAACCTCACTTCACGGCTTACTTGACAGCCAGGGTCACGTTGGCCTGGCTGGTCACGCCGCCCATGGTGATGCTAACAGACACCGCGCCGCCAGGCGTCACCGACTCCGGGACCAGCGCATTCACCTGCACCAACCCCGCCGTGGCGCCCGGAGCTTCACCACAATAGTTCACCGTGGCGCTCTGCCCGCCGATGGTGGCCGTGCATTTCAGACTCACCATAGGCAGCGGCGTCCCGGATATCCTGCCATCCACGCCCGGCGGCGTGGTCACTCCTTCGCCGGTGCCGTAGATGAATACATACTGCCCGCGCGGCGCCGGGTTGGCCGCCGTGTTCAGGCTGTAATCCTGGTTCAAGATTGCGCCCTGGCCATGCCCCGACGTATCGTCGGTGAAGATGGCGGTCTTGGCGTCCGCGACGGCTACCGGAAATGGCGCGGATGCATTTCCCTGATACACTACCACCACGTTGACGGTCGTCTGCCCGGCAACCTCATAGGGGACTACCGCGCTCAACTGCGTGGCGAGCGCATAAATCATGGGCGCGGGATAGCCATTGAAGAATACCTGCACGCCGCCGATGGAACTGCTCAGCGTCCCGTTGGAGTTAACTTGGAGGCCCGTCGGGGTGGCCGGTCCCAGCGACTGTCCCCAGACGATCGCAATCTCCCCGGGCGAGACGCCGCTGGCGTCATATGAAGCGGCGTTGGTGACCGCGGCAACCACCGGCTGCGGCACCGCCATGGCGCTCGGCGCCTGTGGAATCACTAACAGGGTCATCGAATACGCCGGAAACGTGGCGGTAAGGCTGTTGCCGCTCACATTGATGTCCGCGGTCTGGCGTACGATGGCCGCCAGGTTCGTCTGGCTGTACTGCCACACTTGCGCCGTGCCGGCAGGCGTGAAGTTGGCGAGGCTGATGGAGTCGCTGACAGCGCTGGCAGTCTTGTTGAGCACCAGCACCGTCAAGGCCGAGTCCACGCGTTGCGCGGCATAGATGGAGAGCGTATCCGGATCGCTGCTGACGCCCGACACGCCGGTGCCGCCGAACTGGCTGCCGTTGCCGTCGTAATTCAGGAAGATCTTGAAGGCGAATGCGCCTGGGTCGGTGGGCGCCGGCGCGCCCCAGAGCGTCCCCAGCCCGAGGCCATAAGCGCCGAAGATGCCCAGAATATCGGCTTGCGCGATGGCGCCGGTGATGCTATCGAGCGCGCCCCAACTGTATTCGGTGATGGCGGTATCGGTGCCGGGATAATTCTGATTCACCCATTGCTGCAGTTGCGGAACCAGTTGCGGCGCAACCAGGTTGCCGTTGGCGTCGTATTCGTTGTCGCCGGCCTGCGTGTTGGGCACGATGTAGTGGGGGTCCCAGAAGGCCCGCGTCGAGGTCATGCGCAGGGTTTCCATGGCGGCGTCGCCGACCGTCGAACTCAGCGTGTCCGGAGCGATATAGGCATGTACGTCCAAATAATCCAACAGCCGGTAGTTGTTGGCTTGCTCGAACTGGCTCATCTGTTGCAGGTAGTACGGAACCCACGGGACGCCGCCGTGCCCTTTCTGGTCCGTGGGATTGTCCCAATAAAGATATGGCGACGTGCTCCAGCCGCTGTCCATATCCGCCCTGGAAAAGAGCATCCCCGACCAGCCTCCGGGCACGGGGCCGGTAATCAGCGCGGTGGAGTCGACCGCCTTTACTGCCGTCGCCCACTTGATATTGCGCGCCATCATGTCGTCGTAGGTGGCCGCCTGTGGGTAAACATCGGCGTGCACGGAATACCACCACTCCGGCTCGTTGTCCATGCTCCACAGACGCACGCCGCCCGCGTTGGCCGGGCCGAAGCCGGTCATGATCTGCTGCACCCATTGCTGGGCGAAAGACTGCGTTACCGGAACGTAGGCGTCATTGGGGTCATTCACCACCGGGTCGCCATTGAGGAGCACGCCATTGCCGCAATCGGAATTGTCTGGGGCGGTCGCCTGTTGCTTGCCGTATTTCATTACGCTGAAGCTGCACTCGCCGGCGGCCTTGGGAGACCAGTCCATCAAGGGGATGGTCCCCAGGCTCACCGTGCCGGCGGCTAGGTTGGCGGTGTGAAACGCATCGAAGTTGGGGCTGACGTTGTAGTTCTCATAGCACCACTGGTTGTCGCCGGTGTTGTTCTTGACGCTGTTCTGCCAGTTGTAGCTGGTGGCGTCGTCGCCGCCCCAGCGGAGCACCGGAATGTGCATCAATCCAAACAGCCCGTTGTCGCTCCACTCGTTGATGCCATAGATGTACGGGCTGATGGGATGACGGTTGGCATTGGCGTCCACCGCCAGCGTGGGTGCGGTCTGGGCGCACAGGCCCAGCACGGAAAACGACGCTGCGAGAAGATGCGGACGAAGCATCATGACAACCCCTCTTTAATTTTATAGCGCGGCCGGGGGATCGGTGCAGTCGGGGATACACGTTCGTTCGCCGGTCCTCCTAAGCTTCCCGGCAATGCAGCGATGGATCGTCCAGTACTTTCTTCAGCCCAGGTCCCGCTAACGCGCCGGACTCGATATCGATATGCCAGTCTTCCGTCATGAGCCGCGATTGATTCAAATCGTAATATGCGACGTGCAGCGCCGGGCCGTTAAATGAAAAGTTTGCGTACCCGTTGTAGCCGACGTCAACTGCCTCGTCGTTGGGATAACGCCGGTTATCCCAAGCGAGCCATCTGCAATCGGGAATGTCGGGAGCCGCACCGCGCTCGACGGGCATGCCGCCGTGGCCCATACATCGCCCGTACGCCTCGATGCCTTCCTTGACGCTGAACTTCTCATAAATCGCCAGCCTGTGCTCGTGGCCCCAAAACCAAACAACCGGCCGATGAATCAGCCGCGCCAATTGCCTGGCAGGAATTTGATACCAACCCTCAAACGCGGATTGCGGCCCATGATGCGACAGCAGTATCAATCCGCGTTTGTCTCCGTCGGGATTCACGGAGGACTTCAGCCAGGCGAGCAGGGGGTCGGGAATAGCGCACCCCGGCTTGAACGACGTCGTCTTGCGAAGCCATTTGCTCCGTTGCAGCCCCGGCACCTTACCCCATTCAAAACGAGTGGAATTGTAGCCGGTGTCCAGTCCAATGATGCGCCAGTGCTTATTTTCGAGGCAAAAGAAGCTGGCCCACTGTCCCGTTCCCCATTCGCTGCCGCGTTCCTTCAATCCCATCCTCGGCAGGACCATTCCCCAGTAGCCGTTTCCATCGGCGTACATTTCGTGATTGCCATTGAGTGCGAAGCCGCCTTTCGCGCCCATCGGCCACTTTACCGGCGCATAGGGACTCGTTTTCTCCCCAAGGAAGTTTTCTCGCACCTCATTAGCGTCGCCTACATAATACACATCCCCCAGGTGAATCGTGAAATCCGGATCGGACTTTTCCATTGCCGCCGCAACTATTCTCGCTTCATCCGTGCCTGTGCCCCAATCGCCTGCTATGCCGATCTTCACGCGGTCGTCGATCGGATAAATGCCGGTTCCCTTTCCGTGCGTGGTGTAATCTCTGAACGCGTGCTTCTTATGAAACCAGTATTTCGCGACCCGCGGTATCCATTTGAATAGCCTGTTGGGCAGAAAAGCCGCGATGGGATCATAGGTCGCGGTTGAATACCCAGACAGCGCGGCGTGGAAATGAGCCGAGGTTCTGGAATGCGCGAACCCTGTATAGTTTCCGAGATCCTTGCCGGAGTCTGTCTCGCCGGGCGTCCCGCGCTTCGCGTTCTTCTTGGACCTGACACGCATCTTAGCCGGTGATCCCACAAGCTATGTGAAGAGGCGCGCGAAATGCGAGCCGGGTTTCACCATAGTCTGGTTGCGCTCGGGCCCAGTGGAAATGCAGCCTACTTCCACGCCGCTCTTATTCTCCAGGAAGTCGAGGTAATCCCGCGCGCGGGCAGGCAGTTCGCCGTACGAGGAAATGCCGAACGTGGAACTCCGCCAGCCCGGCAGGCATTCATAAACCGGCTCCAGGGCGTCCATTTCCTTAACCGTTGCGGGCATGCCGGCCACCTCCTGCCCGCCCGACCGGTAGCCCACGCAAACCGGAATCTTCTCCATCTCATCCAGGACGTCGAGCTTGGTCACCACCAAGCTGTCGAAGCCGTTGATCATAGCGGCATACCGCATCAGGGGCACGTCGAACCAGCCGCAGCGGCGCGGGCGTCCGGTCACCGACCCGAATTCGTTGCCGCGGTTGCGGATCTGATCGCCCCAGGAATCCAAGGCTTCCGTGGGAAACGGACCGCCGCCCACGCGCGTGATGTAGGCCTTGGACACGCCGATGACGCTGTGGATGCGGGTGGGGGGCACGCCCGTGCCGGTGCACGCGCCGCCCGCCGAGGCGCTCGAAGAGGTCACGAACGGATAGGTGCCGTGATCGATATCCAGCATGGTGCCCTGCGCGCCTTCGAACATCACGCTCTGGCCGGCGGCCATGGCATCGTGCAGCAGTCGGGCGGTGTCGCAGACCATGGGGCGGATGCGCTCCGCCATCCTTTCATACTCGGCGCGGACGCGCTTGGGGTCGAGATCGTCGTCCAGGCCCATAGCGTGCGCGGCAGCCCGATGCTCCGCCACCAGCGTATCGAACAGCGGCTCAAACAATTCGCGGTCCATCAGATCGCCGATGCGAATGCCGCGCCGCGCGATCTTATCTTCGTAGCAGGGGCCGATGCCGCGCGAGGTGGTGCCGATGGAAACCCGCCCGGGGCGCGCCTCGCCCAGTTTCTCCATCAGACGGTGGGTGGGCAGCAGAACCTGCGCGCGGTTGCTGATGAACAGATTGCCTTCCACCGGCAAGCCGGCGGCTTCCAGCATTTGGATTTCGTCCAGCAGCGCGGCCGGATCCACCACCAGGCCGTTGCCTATGACCGCCTTCTTGCCGGGCCGCAGAATCCCGCTGGGGATCAGCTTCAGCACGAACTTGCGGTCGCCGATGCGCACAGTGTGCCCGGCGTTATGCCCGCCCTGGTAGCGGGCCACTACATCGAAGCGTTCGGAGAAAAGGTCGACCACCTTTCCCTTGCCTTCATCGCCCCATTGCGCGCCCAGAATGATTACGTTGCTTGCGTTACCCATGATGGCCAAACCCATTCATTCTACCGCATGTGATAACCTGACCTTAAATGCAGCTTTCGGAAGTCTACCTGAAGCTCGGGGAGACCGGATTCGGACAACTGATTCGAGGCATCTCGATCGGCAAGCTGAAGACCTACCAGCTCTACGATGCGTTCAAGGCCAGCGCGCATCTGACCAAGCTCAACACGGAATCGCTGCACAAGCACATTCCGCGGTTCTGGGAGCGCCTGGGCGGGCACGACGAGCAGTTCGCCAAAGATCTGGCCCAGACTGTGTTAGTATCACACCTGGACATGATCGTGGCGGTCCTTGATTTGCTGGGGGTCCCGCACGAAGGCGGGTTCTTCAACAAGGATCTGAACGCGAAGAGCTATTTGACGGAAGGTTGGGCGGAACGGGTGTTCGAGGAATTTCGGGCCGTTTATCCCGAGCCGGTTCTGCTGTTTTATATAAATCATTTGTCATGGGAACTGACCGATCGGACGGAGCCGTTTGCGCCGGCCTCCGCGGCGTGAAGGCGCCTCGCAAACATTTCGTTAATTTTTCAGTTGCAAGACCGCATGGGAAGCTGTACAATCATGAGTCCGTTAGGAGCTTGCACGAGTGGGTCCCCGATCGTTGCCGTTCGGTCGCGGAACTCGTGGGGAGAGGCTCCAGGAAGACGGAGAGACAGCAACCCCTAGTGGTACATCATCGGTCCGGCCGGTTGAAGTGAAGGCGCGGCCCTGGCCTGCGCAAGGTTGCGTGCGTGATTTCGCCCAGTGCGGCACTGGGATTAGGTTGTTTGCTTATGAGTCACTGCGAATTCCATTATTCTTATCTGTTGCCCCAGAAACCGGGCATCCTTCCATTCGATGAAACGATTACGAAGAGCTGCCGGCGTTGCGGGGCGACGTTCACCACGAAATCGCGCATCCGCAAGCGCTGCGACGCCTGCCAGGAGGTAGTGGCCTATGAGAAGCAGCAGAAGGCCAATGCCCGCCTGAAGGCGCGGCGGGCGGCCAAGCGGGCCCTGTTGCGCGGGTGATCGATCCGCCGCACGGCTTCGGCCGGGACGAGCTCGCCATCCTGCGTCGCCTGAAGACGCCCGCGAGGATTCAATCTTTCCTCGATAGCGAGGTCGGCTACAACAAGGAACTGCAAGGGCCTACTTGCCGCTCGCCGCGCCGGGTTCTGCGGGACCGGCTGGCGCATTGCATGGAAGGCGCGCTATTCGCCGCCGCGGCGTTGCGCGTGCACGGCTTTCCCTCCCTGCTGCTGGATCTGGAAGGGATCCGCGACGACGATCACGTGCTGGCGATCTTCCGGCGGCACGGCCATTGGGGCGCTATCGCCAAATCCAACTTTTCCGGCCTGCGATTCCGCGAGCCGGTGTATCGCACGCTGCGCGAGTTGGCGATGTCCTATTTCGAGCACTACTACAATCTGGCCGGAGAGAAGACCCTGCGGACCTACTCGCGCCCGGTGCAACTGCGGCGTTTCGACGCGCTCGGCTGGATGACCGCCGAAGACGATGTCTGGGAGATTCCGGAGTATCTGACTCGCATCCCGCACACCCCGTTGTTGAATCCGCATTTGACTCGCCGATTGAACCACGTGGATGCGCGACTGCAAGCGGCGGGGAGGTTGGGCGGAGTGCACTGAGGGTTTTCCCTTGCGCCTCCCTCATGGCGTAAGAGTTATGATTCTCACGGCTTCGGCCATAGTGATCATCACCCTTCCGTTCGTCCATACCTTATGATCCGCTACGCGAAGCCGATCCCTAAGCTCGCAGCGGCGGAAGCCATGGCGCGGTCGGCGGTCCACAGCTTCGACTCCTCTATCAAGGCCGACGCGAGGAGGTGCATATCCACCCAACCGAGACCGGCGCCCCACAAACGCCGCGATTCCAACATGTGACGGACCTGCGATTCCGGGGCGATGGCTGCAACCGGCAGATCTTCCAAGTAGGCGATCGTTTCGGCGCGTCTATGGAGGTTCCCGCTGGCCAATTCACCCAGGACGAACGGATGGAGCGAAACCAGTTCATGTACCAGCAGCGCGTTCAGGCGCGGCTCCGTGTGCCGAAAGTGGCCGATCCACACGGAGGAGTCGACCAGGATCATTCTCCCGCCGCGACAGCGCTGCGCCTGCGCCGCGGGAGCTCGAAGTCGGGCATCGTTCCCCCGAGGGCCGCCAGCCGTTTCCCGGCTTCTCTTGCGATCAAGTGACGCAGGGCTTCATGAATCAAGGCCGTCTTCTCCTCGATCCCCGTATACGCGCGGGCTTCGCGAACGAGCTCGTCGTCCAAATTGAGTGTTGTTCTCATGCATATTAGTATAGACCATTCGTGCATATGTTTCAACTAGCCTCCTCGCCCCTCCTGCGATAGTCTCCGCTCTTGCCGCCGGTTTTTTCCAGCAGATACAAATCCTGAATCTCAATCGATTTGTCGAGCGCCTTGGTCATGTCGTAGACCGTCAGCGCCGCGACGGCCGCGGCAGTCAGCGCTTCCATCTCCACGCCAGTTTGCGCGGTGGTGGCCGCACTGGCGATGATGCGCACGCCTGTTTTTTCCACGCGCACTTCCACATCCGCATGCGACAGCATCAGCGGATGGCACAACGGAATCAGGTCCGCGGTCCTCTTGGCGGCCGCGATGCCGGCGATACGCGCAATCTCCAGCGGATTGCCCTTGGGATTCTCGGGCAGGCTGCGCAGCACCTCCGGCCGCATGCGCACAAATGCGTGCGCGCGCGCAGTGCGGCGGGTTTCCGGCTTGGCCGAAACGTCGACCATGCGCGGGCTGCCGGCGGCGTCGAAATGCGAGAGTTTCTTCATTTTGAGCTTTCACTTGAGGAGGACGCGGATCCAGTCGCCCGCCTGCCAGGTGGGGCGGTCGGCATCCACCACCATAAAGACGTTGGCCCGCGTCAGGGCGGGCACATCGCTCGAGCCGCGCCAGCGGATGGGGGTCACCACCGCGCCGTCGGCGCTCAGCCATGCGGGCAGGAAGCGGGTCAGCCCTACACGGTGATGGAATTCCTCCGCCAGGCGGGCAAACGGCATATGCAGGGCGACCTCCGCCTGCCCGCCCAACAGTTCCAACGCTGCGCGAGCGAAGATCTCGAAGGTTACCATGGTGGACGACGGATTGCCCGGCAAACCGAAGAAGAACTTGCCGCGCGCCTTGCCGAAAACCAGCGGCTGGCCGGGCTGAATCAGCACGCGGTCGAAAAAGAACTCCGCGCCGAGGCCTTTCAGCACCGGCTCGACGATATCGTACTTGCCCGCCGAGACGCCGCCGGAGAGCAGTAGCAGATCGGAACCCAGCCCGCGCTCGATCAGTTCGCGCGTGTGCGCGATCTCGTCGCGCGCCACCGGCAAAATCTCCGGCACGCCGCCGGCGCGCGCCACCTGCGCGGCCAGGGAGTACACGTTGGAATTGCGGATTTGGAAATCGCGCGGCGTTGCGGCCACCGGCACGATCTCATCGCCCGTGGCAATGATGGCTACGCGTGGCGCGGCGTACACCAGCACGCTATATTTGCCTGCCGCCGCCAGCATGGCGATATCGGTGAAATCCAGGCGCTTGCCCGGCTCCAGCAACGTCTCGCCCGCGCGCGCCTCGCTCGCTTGCGGATTGATGAACTGCCCCGCTTTAGCGGTCTGATCCAAGATAACGCGCGGGCCTTCGCGCCGGGCATATTCGGTCATGACCACAGCATCCGCGCCGCGCGGCACCGGTGCGCCGGTCATGATTTCGACGGCCTGACGCGCGCCGACCTCGCCGCCGAAGCTTTCGCCCGCGCGCACTTCGCCGATCACCTCCTGTTCGCCGGGTAAATCGACCGAGCGCACCGCGTATCCGTCGCGCACGGAACGGGCCAGCGCGGGATAGTCGCGGTCCGCCGCGATGGGATGGGCCAGCACACGTCCGGCCGCCGCTTCCAGGGCCACGGTCTCGGTAAGAGGCGCCGCACGGGATGCCCGGACGGTCTCCAACACGCAACGCCGCGCTTCCTCGAATGTGAATGCGGGCACAGGTTTATTCTAGTATCTTGCCTATCGTCTCAGCCGAATCGCTCACTTCCTGGGCGGCCGGGCTTCTGGAAGCCGCTACTTTCCCGCAGCCCACCGCGCGCCTGGTCGCCGAATCGCTGGTGGCGGCCAACCTGCGCGGCGTGGATTCGCACGGCGTGCAATTGCTGCCTTATTACATTGAACAGGTCGAGCGCGGCGATATGGACGCCGGCGCCGCAGGCCGCATAGCGTCGGAATCCGGCGCATGCCTGCTCTATGACGGCGCGAACGGCGCCGGACAGCAAATCGCGAGCGTGTGCTGCGGACATGCCGTGCGGCTGGCGCACAAGCATGGCATCGCCATCGTTGTCGCGCGCGAATCCAACCATTTCGGCGCGGCTGCTTATTGGGGCCAGAAAATCTCCGCGGCGGGGATGATCGGCATTGTCATGTGCAATGCCTCACCCATCGTGGCTCCCTGGCAGGCGAAGGAGCCGCGCCTGGGAACCAACCCCATCTGCATGTCCGTGCCGGGACCCTGGCTGCTGGATATGGCCACCACTACCGTGGCGAATAACCGTATCTTCAAGGCGCTGATGAATGGCGAGCCGACCATTCCAACTGGGTGGGCCGTCGATTCCGAAGGCGTGCCGACGACCGATACCGACGCCGCGATCCGGGGCATGCCCATGCCGCTGGGCGGCTACAAGGGCAGCGGACTGGCGATGATGGTCGAGATGCTATGCGGGGTGCTGAGCGGCGGGGCCATGAGCGTCGACGTGGGCGGCATTCGCATTCCGGGGAAGCCCACGCGCGTGAGCCAGACTTTCGTGGCCATCGATGCCGGCCGTTTCATGCCCGCGGAAGAGTTCCACCGGCGCATCGAGGGGCTGGTGCAAACGGTGAAATCCGCCGCGCCCGCCAAAGGCTATGGCGAGGTGCTGGTGGCCGGCGATCCGGAATGGCGCGCCGAAGCCGAGCGACGCCAAAACGGGATTCCACTCGGCGACGGGACATGGGAGTTTCTGGTCGAAATCGCCGCGCGGCTGGGCGTGGAGCCGCCGGCCGCGGCGCACTGAAAGCAGACGGCGGGGAGTCACTTTCGAAACGAGAGATCGGGTGACACTATCGCCTTATCGCGAAACTGGAAAGCGGCCCGCACGGTGAAACCCTGCTTCAGGAACTTGCCGAGCGGCGCGTCCGTTCCGTTCACCACAAAGAGCTGGCTCAACGGGTAAGTGAATTCCTGAACACCGCCGGGATCCAGCCACACTATTTTTTCCGGACCTGGACCACAACAACTCGACACATGCTGCCTCAGGGTAGTCAAATCGAACACCGCAAGTTCGTCTCCCCGCGGAGACCGCGCCGTGATCTGCACATTGTAGAAGATATCGTGATCGTCATGGCCGATGGGTACCCTCTGCACGGTAGCGCTAGTGTTCTTCAAGACAACGCGCAACGCGGGTTCGGGCGATGACGTTGCTGCGATTCCCAACTGTAGACCGTCCACGGCCTCCCCCCAGCGGATTGCATCGGCGCCGAACAGGCTGGTTGCCGCGGCTATCAGCAAAAGACATGCGCGGGCCGGGATGGGACATTCCATGAGGCTATTATCCATCTTCCATGAACATCGGTGCGATGATTTCCCATTATTCAACATGATGTAAGAGGCTCATTCGTACTTCACATCCACCGCCGTCAGGACAATCACGGGAGTGCCGTTGATGGTTGTTGGCTGGTAGACCCATTGTTCGACGGCTTTGACCGAGATTTCGTACAGCGCGGCAGGGCCTTTGAGCGGGATGGCCTTTAGGACGTGGCCATCCAGGCCCACCGCGACATCTAACGATACGTTGCCTTTGACCGCTCTCAGATCGGGAGGCACGTCCGGCTTCACCATGCGGACATTTTTGGCGGCTATCACCGATCCGCCAATTCGAATTTGGCCGAGGCCGCGCTGTTCTCCCGCTTTCGGAAGCTCGGGATTAGCATAGAACCAATCCAGCCGCGTGGGTTCCAGGACGCGGGCTCGCGCCAGTAGGTTCTTTGCCAATGGCGAGTAATCCCAATCGGCGTAGCCGCGATTCCAGAGAAGCGCGCCATCTCTCGCAAGCCAGAACCCGGCGCCGCCAATGAATTGCGGGTCGGCGGACTGCTCCAACTCGGCCATGACCTGTAGTGCCCAGGGCGTCTCGCGCACCTTCGGGTCGGCCGCGAGCGGTTCGCCGGTGCCGAAGTCCCGCGCGGTGACACCCAACAGAATCGTCGCGGCGTTGGTCCCCAGATAGCGGGGGTTTTTCATCTCCCGAATCAGGCGGGGTGGCTGTTCCCCTGTCTCCCAACTGCAAGAAGCTCGCGGCGTTGTCGCGCACCTTGTCACTCACTGCTTGCGCGGAAAGATGTTTCAGCCAGACTTCGCGGATCTCGGAGAAACCTTCCGGATCGGCCAGGCGGCCGCCGGTTTTATAGATCGCCATCCCATATGCGCGCTGACTCCAAAGCCACGAATCCGGTCTTTCCTGAGCCAGCCAAAGCAGATGCTTCCTGCGGCCTGCGATGGCCTCGGAGTTCTCTACCCCTTCCGAGAAGGTATAGAAAGCGATGAGGCGGGTTAAATCCAGCATATCGTCGGGGTGTTTGAGCAGTTTCTGTTCCCGTTTACGGCTCTCCGCCGGATCCATTCGCCGCCCTTCCTGATAAGCCGTCGAATATTCCTTGGGATCTTGCGCGCGGAGGCAAACGCAGGCAAGCGCTGCTAGAACGGACATTCCGGTGGCGAAGCGGGTCATGCGCCGGGAGTTTCTGAAGCGCACGCCGGGCCACGCTTGCTGCAGGCTGCGTCGGGACCGCACCGCCGTCGCACACCACTCATTAGCCTTTCCCATATTTCCATCTCCTGTCTTCTTTGCGGTCTTTGCGTTTCGCTTAGCGTCTTTGCGTGAAACTTCTCACACCGCGCGTAATTGCGCCGCCTCGATCGTCGCGCGATAGTGCTCCAGCCCCGGCACGCGCATCCCGGGAACCTTGGCCAGATCGTCCCACCGGCGCAACCGCACCGCCTCCCGCGCGAAAGGCCGTTGCTCGAATGCGCGCGCTTCGGCCGCGGTGAAAGGTCCGCCTTGCAGTTGCAGGCTCTGCACCGAGGCGGGTGAAAGCAGGCTCAAGTATTCGGTGTCCGTCGCGCAAAGATAGCGCTTGGCGTCCACATGTAGGCGCACCGGAGCGGTCACTTCGGGACCGAAATGCCGCGCCAGCCAGGCATGCCCGAGGTCTTCATGCCGCGCGTCGATACCCAGATCCGCGACATGTTCCGGCATGTCGTGCAGCAGGTGGCCGATATCGTGCAGCAGCGCCGCGGCCACCAGCCAATGCGGTGCATTCTCGCCCTCCGCGTGATACGCGGCCTGCAACGCATGTTCCAGTTGCGAGACCGGCTCGCCGAAATACGCAGCGCCGCCTTTAGCTGCGAAGATTTCCATGATGTGATCGACGATTTGATCGCTAATTCGCATAACAACTACGCCGCTTGCACCACAACCGCCCGCCGCTGGCCCATAAACAGCATCGCGGCCGCTCCGCTCGAAAGCAACGCCACGCCCGCCAGCGCCAGGAACGCGCCCGTCCAGCCGAAGCTCAGGGAAACGCGCGACACGGTGTCGCCAGCCAGCATGCCGCCCAGATAGCCGACGCCATCGATAATCCCGGAGGCTGTCGCGCTGCCATGTTTGCCGCCGAAATCCAGAGCGATGGCGCCCGCCAGATAGGCATACGGCCCGATCACCAGGAAGCCGATCAAGCCCACCAGAACTGTCGGCAATGCGTGCCCGCCGCCCGCGCGCAACGAGCCCAGCGCGAACAGCGCAAACGAACTGAGAAGCAGGCTGTAGAACATGAGGGCAGAGCGCCCGGTGGGGCCCAGCCGATCGCTCCAGAAACCCGAGAGCAGCACCGAAACGCCGCCGAACAACGGGAATACGGCGCTCATGCCCGCGGCTTCAGCTTTACTGTAGCCCACCACGTGGTTAAAGTAAGTGGGCGTCCAGGTATTAAAGGTCTCGCGTACAAGCGTGGTTCCCAGCGATAGCGCGCACACGATCCAGAATGCCGGGCTGCGGAACAGCGGCGCGAGCAGGTCGCGCAGGCTGGATGGCTTCGGGTCGCTGCCTTCCGCTCCGAACAAATTCAGCGGATTCACATCCGGCTCAGAGAGGCCGATCTGGGCGCGCGACTCCTTCAACAGCAGCAGATTCGCAATGAAGATGACGAACAACGTGCCCGCCGCCACTTGAAATACCGCGCGCCAGCCGAACCCGTGGCCGATCAGGAAGCCCATGAACTGGCGCGCCGCGGCGTCTCCGAATAGATAACTGAGGCTGATAACCCCCATTGCCGCGCCATACGACGAATAAGAGAACCAGCGCGACGAAATCTTCACCATGCCCGCCCAGCCCGTGGATTGCACCAAGCGATTGCCGATCCAGGCCAGCGTGAAGACGGGCAATCCGCCTGCCAGCGAAAACAGGAGCGTAAACAGAATCGAACCGCCCATGCCGATCAGGAAATTCCGCTTGCCGCCCAGAAAATCGGCGCTCCCGGCCAGAAAAAATTTGCCGATCGCATAGGCCAGTACGGCGAATGAGCTGATCGTGGCGAGGCGGCCCTGGGCTTGTGCGGGAGTGATGCCGTGCGCTGCCAGGTCGTCGATGATGAGCGGGAGACTCACGGAGAAGTCCGAGCGGCAGAGATAGTAGCCGGCATAACCGATGAAAAGCAGTGCGATGGTGAGGGCTTGCCACAACGCCAGGCGTCGGCTAATGCGCTTCATGGGCGCTCGCCTCTCGCCAGGCGCTCCTCAATTTGTTCCACCAGCGGGATGCAATCGGCGACGGCGTCCGCGACGTAGTGCGCGCCGGCTTCGGTCAGCTTGCGGCGCGCGGCATCCAAGCGGGCGGCCTGCTCGGCGGACGGAAGCGCCGCGAATTCTTCCGCGGTGAGCCCGATCATGTTTCCGGTGCGCGCGATCCCGATGGTCCACATGCCCGCGTTCGATCCCTCTTCGATGTCGCTGATGGTGTCGCCGATCTTCACCATGGTGTGCATCGGGTAGGTCCCCAGGCGAATCGCGTTGAGATAGCACATCCACGGCCAGGGGCGTCCGGCGCCAGCATCGTCGGGGCAAAGCGCGCAATCGGGTTGGTAGCCTTCGGCGGCGGTGGTCGCGAGCAGCAAGTCGAGCATTGGCCGCGTGTATCCGGTGGTGCTGCCGATTTTGATGCCGCGCGCGCGCAACGCTTCGACCGTGGCAGCCACACCCGGAATCACGGCGGAGTAGGCGGCCAGGCAATCCATCTGCATGGGGATGAAGGCGGCGAAAAGATCTTCGACCTCGCCCTCGTTGTGCGGCGCGCCCATCTTCGCGCGCAGCAACGCCCGGATATGGTCCTTCTTGTGAATGCCCATGTCGCGCCGCGCCTCTTCTTCGGTAACCGGCATGCCCCGGCTTGCAAACAGTTTTTGCAGCGTGCGGACCGGCGCTAGGCTGCCGTGGTCGACGGTGGTGCCGGCCCAATCGAGGATGACGGCCGTGATCCGGCCCATTAGAATCCCATCTCCCTCACGGTATCTTCGGCCAGCCCGAAAGACAGCGTCATGCCAGAGCCGCCGGTGGCCGTTACCACGCGCACATGGGGCGCCGGCGAGAGCGACACGAACGGCTGGTCCGGATGTTTCGCATAGACGCCGTGCCAGTGCTGCGCGATCTCCAGGGCGGGCGCTTGCAGAAATCCGCGGGCGTAACTCAGAACGAGATCGTCGATTTCAGAGCGGTCGAAGGGATCGACGGCCGCGCCATATTCGTGCGAATCGCCGATGGTCAGCTCGCCGCCGGCGGTCTGGGAAACAAGCACGTGAATGCCCCAGCGGTCGTACTCGGGCGTCTCGGCCGCGATGCGCTCCTTCAGCGCGGGCAGCGTACGGCACACCTGGAACGACTCATAGAAACGTAGCGTCAGCCCGGCGGCCAAAGCGGGACCGAACTGCCACCCTTCCGGTTGCGGGCGCGTGCGCATCATCTGGAGTTTGCACCGGGTGACGCCGCTGGCGCGGAACATTTCCGGATACAGCGTTTCGAAGTCGTGACCGGTGCATACGATGGCAGCGTCGACCGTCGAGAGATCGATGGACGTGACCGCTGTACTCCAGCGAAACTGCACGCCGAACCGTTCGGACAGAAACCGCGGAAGCTGCGCCAGCGCCACGCGCGGGTCCACCGTGATTTCAGTGGGACTCCAAATCGCGCCGAGCAGTCCGTCGGGACGAACCGCTTGGCTCCGCGCCAGCACACCCGCCGCGTTCAGCCACTCGCATGGATAACCCTGCTTAGGCGCCACTTCGCAGAACTCGCGCGCAACAGCGGCTTCATCCGCGCGATAAACCACGTGCAGCGAGCCCGTCGGGAAGTAGGGCAGGCGCGCAGCAGTCAGTAATTCTACCCACAACTCCCGGCTCCGCAAGGCCATTTCGTGCATGCGACCGGCCGGTTGCCCGATAGGCCAGATCATGCCGAAGTTGCGTACCGAGGCTCCTGCGGCCCGCGGGGTGCGCTCGAAGACCACCACCGAGCGTCCCCGCCGGGCCAGGGCATAGGCGTGCGCGAGACCCAGAATGCCCGCTCCGACGATGGCGACATCCGCGGTCCGCGTGGCCATGAAAGGAGAGGCTACCGTACTTGAAAGATGCCGCGCAAGCATCGGCGAGACCGCCCGGTGCGCTATCTTCAAAGAAGGAGAAAAGGCTACATGCTGACGCCTTCTGCCGTTTTGAGAGAGTCCGATATAGATAAGGCTGTACAGGAGGCGGTGAAGGAGCTGACGCCGGATGTCCAGTGGATTCGGCACGAAATAGCTCTGGACTGGAGCGGCGATCGAGCCATTTACTTCCGTGTCATGTTGTCGAACGATGCCAGCCGTGAGGCGAGACTTGCAAAGGTGACCAAGCGCGTTGAGTCCTTCCTTTCTAAGAAACTCAATCTTGATGAGTCGGACCTTCTTTCGTACTTTCGGTATCGAAGCCGGTCGGAACAAGCAGTGCTCAAAGAGCCCGCGTGGTCCAAGCGATGAACCTTGCGGAAGACTTGCTCGAACAAGCAAATCATCTCGCACGCCGCGAGAAGGGAAAGCCTAAACAGGCAAGCTTGCGGCGGGCGGTGTCCACCGCGTACTACGCCGTGTTTCACTTGTTGGTTGCGGAAGCCGTTGGCAATTGGAAAAGAAGCGATCAACGTGCGAAGCTGGCCCGGGCCTTCGAGCATGGAAGGATGAAACAGGCATCAATCAAAACACGTAGCGCGAAATTTGACGGCGAAAGTGCGCTGGCGGTGGCGGGCCTGAAGACGGTTGCCAACGCGTTCATTCGCCTTCGAGAGTTCCGCCATGAAGCGGACTACGATGACTCCTTGAGGCTGGCGCGCACGGACGTAGTCTCATGGATCGCCTTGGCCTCCGACGCCTTCGCCAGTTGGAGCGCGATCCGCAACGAAAGGATTGCCCAAGACTACCTCCTCGCCCTTTTGATTCACCGGTAAGCTCGCGCCCCGCCCCGCCGTACCAAACCGCACCCTCCCGCTCACCCCCCATACGCGCCATTCCTGTTGAAAAACCCGCCATTCGCTGCATGTCTCTTTATTTCCAATGGCTTAACACGCGAAGATGCGGTTATTCGGGAGAGGTGTACCTAAACCGTCCCGAACGCAGAGGAGCATTATGAGCACTCAACCGTTTGAGCCGAAGCCCGCACCACCCGCCGGACTGGTCCAGATCAACGCCGGCATCGAAGACGTCATCCAAAAGCGCCTGGCTGATGAGCGCGCGCGATTGGAACGAGAAGCCGGCGTGGTGAAGCGCGAGACGCATCAGTTCAAGCGCCCGGTCGAGCACCCATTCACCAAGGAACAGCGCAGCCGTACCACTTTGCTGTTTGGCGGCCTCACCTGGAAACACGAGAAGCTGGTCCACGGCGCCCTCGAAGGCCTCGGTTACATCGCCGAAGCCGTGCCCACGCCCAACGTGCGCGCGTTCCAAACGGGCAAGGAATACGGCAACAACGGCCAGTGCAACCCGACTTACTTCACCGTCGGCAACCTGGTGCAGTATTTGCAAACCTTGGAAGAGCAGGGGCTGACCAAACAGGAAATCATCGACCGCTATGTGTTCTTTACGGCGGGCGCCTGCGGACCCTGCCGCTTCGGCATGTACGAAGCCGAGTATCGCCTGGCGTTGCGCAACGCGGGTTTCGACGGCTTCCGCGTGCTTCTATTCCAGCAATCCGGCGGCCTGAGCCAGTCCGACGCCGAGGCCGGCCTGGAGATGAACCTGGATTTCTTCCTCGGCATTCTCAACGCACTGAACTGCGGCGACGTGCTGAACGAAGTGGCATACGCGGTGCGCCCCTACGAAGTGAATGCCGGCGAAACGGACCAGAAGCTCGACGAAGCCATGGACTACATGCACGAGGTGTTTCGCAAGAAGCAGCCCTGGCAATTGGGCGACAGCCTGACGAAATACCTGGGCGGCTTCAAAGACACCGCCGAGTACATCGGCAAGTTTGTCAATCAGTTGAAGGGCGACGAGTATATCCCCGCGCTGCACCGCTGCCGCGATGCGTTTAACGAGATCGAAATCGACCGGTTGCGCGTAAAGCCCATCGTCAAGATCACCGGCGAGTTCTGGGCGCAGACCACCGAAGGCGACGGCAACTTCAACATGTTCAACTTCCTGCAGCGCGAGGGCGCGCAGGTGCTGGTGGAGCCCATCGGCACCTGGATCATGTATATGATTCATCAGGTGGTGCAGAAGTACAAGGACTTCAAGGGCCTCGAAGAAGGCGCTGTGCTGCCGCCGCTGTGGCGCCTCGACAAGCGCGCCAAAATCGAGTGGAGTTTCCGCAATAAAGTCGCGAAGCTGAAGCTCGCGGAGGCTATCTTCAAGAACGAATATCACAAGATCGTCGGCGCGCTGGGCGACATCGCACATCACCTGGCCGACCAGTACGAATTGCAGCGCCTGGGCCATCCGTTCTACAACTCGCGCGCGGGCGGCGGCGAAGGCCACCTGGAAGTCGCCAAGAACATTTACTACTCGAACAAAGACCTGGCGCACATGGTGCTGTCGGTGAAGCCCTTCGGCTGCATGCCCTCGACGCAATCGGACGGCGCGCAATCGGCGGTCGTGTCAAATTACAAAGATATGATCTACCTGCCGGTCGAGACCTCCGGCGAAGGCGAGATTAACGCCCATTCGCGCGTGCAGATGGCGCTTGGCGAAGCCAAGAACAAGGCGAAGAAGGAAATGGCGGAAATTCTGGAGCGGACCGGATTGACCATGGACGATTGCCGCGCCTGGGTGGAAGCGCACCCCGAATCGAAGCGTCCGCTGTATCACGTGCCGCACAGCAAAGGCGTGATCGGTTTGGCCCCCAATTTTGTGCTGCACATCGCGGAGCAGATGAAGAAGGAAGGCGTCGCGCCCGCCGCAAGCGAGCGCGAAGAAGTATTGGCAGTCCAATAGCCCGGGGGATCCATGGAAAAACGGTTTTTCATCGGAATGGACGTGGGTTCCACCACAGTGAAAGCGGTGGTCGTGGACCAGGCTACCGACCAGATCCTTTGGTCGGACTACAAGCGGCACGACACCAAGCAGCCCGAAAAGGTGCTGGAGTTCCTGAAGCGCTTCGAATCGGAGATCGACGGATTCCAGGCCGACCAGTCGCGCATATTCATCACGGGCTCGGGCGGCAATGGCATGGCGAAGTATCTGGGCGCGAAGTTCGTCCAGGAAGTCAACGCCGTCTCGCTCGCGGTGGAGAAGCTGTACCCGGAATGCGGCTCGGTGATCGAGCTGGGCGGCCAGGACGCCAAGATCATTATCTTCAAGAAAGATCCGGCAACTGGCCGTAAGAAGAAGATGCCCTCCATGAACGACAAGTGCGCGGGAGGCACCGGCGCGGTCATCGACAAGATCAACGCCAAACTGCGCATCCCTTCCGAGCAACTTTGCGAGATGGGCTACAAAGGGCTGAAGCTGCACCCTGTCGCCGGCAAGTGCGGCGTCTTCGCGGAGACGGACATCAACGGCTTGCAGAAGATGGGTGTGCCGCCGGACCAGTTAATGGCCTCGCTTTTCGAAGCCATCGTGATGCAAAACCTTTCCGTGCTGACGCGCGGTAACACCCTGCTGCCCGTAGTGCTGCTGTTGGGCGGCCCCAACTGCTACATCAAGGGCATGCGCGATTGCTGGAAGCATAACATCCCGAAAATCTGGGAGGAGCGCGGCACCGAACTGCCCGCCGGCGTTCCGCCCGAGGATTTGATCCGCACGCCGGATAATGCCCAGTATTTCGCTGCCATCGGGTCGGTGGAATTCGGCAAGACCGAAGACGCCGAAGTCGGCCGTTACATCGGCTTCGACAAGCTCGAATGGTACGTCAACGTGGGCCGCGAGGAAGAGAAGTCCAAACGCGGTGGCACCGGCGGCCTGGCCAAGGACGCCGACGATCTGGCGCGCTTCAAAGAGAAATACCGCACCAAGAAATTCGTGGCGGCCACTTTCCAGCCGGGTGAAGTGGTAGAGGGTTTCGTCGGCATCGACGGCGGCTCCACTTCCACCAAGGCCGTGCTGCTCTCGAAGGACAAAGAGCGCCGCATCCTGGCCAAGACTTACCAGCTTTCGAAGGGCAATCCCATCGAAGACACCATTGAGGTGATGGGCAAGCTGGAAAAGCAGATCTCCGCACAGGGCGCCACGCTGAAGGTTCTCGGCGTGGGCACCACCGGTTACGCCAAGGACATTCTGAAGGACGTGATCGGCGCGGATGCCGCGCTGGTTGAGACCGTGGCCCACACGCAAGCCGGCCTGCACTTCTACGACGACGTGGACGTGATCTGCGACGTCGGCGGGCAGGACATCAAGATCATCATTCTGAAGGACGGCCGCGTCAAGGATTTCAAGCTGAACACGCAGTGCTCGGCGGGCAACGGCTACTTCCTGCAATCCACCGCGCAAGGGTTCAACGTGCCTGTAGAGGAGTACGCCGATACGGCTTTCGGCGCCAACGGCTATCCGAGTTTCGGCTACGGCTGCGCGGTGTTCATGCAGTCCGACATCGTGGATTTCCAGCGCCAGGGTTGGAAGCCGGAAGAGATCATGGCCGGGCTGTGCAACGTGCTGCCCAAGAACATCTGGCTGTACGTTTCACAGATTCCGAATCTCTCGGCCATCGGCCGCCGATTCCTGCTGCAAGGCGGCACGCAATACAATTTGGCCGCGGTGAAGGCGCAGGTGGATTTCATCGAGTCGCGCTTCAAGGGCAAAGAGCATAAAGCCGACGTGATCGTGCACGAGCACTGCGGCGAAGCCGGCGCCATCGGTTCGGCGCTCGAAGCCGGCCGCTTATGGGACCACGGCCGCGTCTCCACGTTCATCGGGATGGACGCCATCTCGCAGATCAGTTACACGACCACGCGCGAGGAAGCTACCCGCTGTTACTTCTGCAAAAATAAGTGCCTGCGCACGTTCATCGACGTGAAGACCACCGTCATGAATCCGGATTACAAGCCCCCGGTGAAGACCAAGGTCCCGCTGGAAGCCGGCTCGCAGCGCCTCATCATCGCCACGTGCGAGAAGGGCACCGTCGAGAGCGTCGACGACATGCGCCAGATCAAGGGAAGCCTGGACAAAATCAAGAAAGCCAATCCCAACTTCGTCGAGATATCGGCTAAGGCGGTCTTCCGCGTGCCGGATGCGCCGATAGTGGCCGACCCGCTGCCCAAGTTCGTCTTCACCTCGTCCGCCAAGAAGCGCGTCGAGCTAATGAAGAAGCGCTCCGAGATCCGCATCGGCATGCCGCGCGTGCTCAACATGTACTCGATGACGCCTGTGTTCACGGGCTACTTCGCGTCCCTGGGCATCAAGGCGGAAAACATCGTCTACTCGGATTACACCAGCGAGCAGCTTTATAAGGAAGGCGCAAAGCGCGGCGCCATCGATCCATGCTTCCCATCGAAGCTGGGCATTCCGCACGTGCACAACCTGCTGTTCGTGGTACACGCCAAGAAGCCGCTGGATATCATCTTCTTCCCCATGATCGACTGCCTTACCACCGATCTGCATGGCGTGCAGGCTAGCCGCTCGTGTCCGACCGTAGCCACTACGCCGGCAGCGGTGAAAGCGGCCTTCACCAAGGAAGGCGACCTGTTCAAGGAGAAGGGCGTCCGCTTCATGGACACCTTCGTCAATCTCTCAAAGCCCGACGTTCTGGAGCGGCAGATGTTCGAGGAGTTCAAGGACATCTTCGGACTCTCTGCAGAAGAGAATGCGCGCGCCGTGCAGGAAGGCTATCGGGCTCTCGATTACTACAACAACGTGACCATCCGCGGCGAAGCGCGCCAGGTGCTGGAGGAGCTCGAACGCGAGGACCGGCTGGGCGTGGTGGTGCTGGGCCGCCCCTATCACAACGATCCCGGAGTGAACCACGAAATCCTGGAAGAATTCCAGAAGCTCGGTTATCCGGTCTTCACGCAGGATTCCTTGCCCATCGATGAGGACATGGTCTGGCGCCTGTTCGGACCGGAAGTCGAATCGGGCGAGATCCCGCATCCGATGAACATCGACGACGTGTGGAAAAATTCCTATAGCGAGAACACCTCGCGCAAAGTGTGGGCCGCCAAGTATACCGGGCGGCATCCCAACCTGGTGGCGCTGGAGCTTTCGAGCTTTAAGTGCGGGCATGACGCGCCCATCTACTCGGTGGTGGAAGAAGTGGTGGAGCATTCCGGCACGCCGTATTTCTGTTTCAAGGATATCGACGAGAACAAGCCCACCGGCTCCATCCGCATCCGCGTGGAGACCATCGGATACTTCCTCAAGCGCTACCGCGAAGACATGGTGGCGAATAAGAATAAGGTGAAGAGCATCGAGGAGCAGATGGCCGAATTCGAAGCCCGCCTGCGCCGCCAGCTCGCGCGAGAGAGACAGCACGACCAGAGTAAAGTGCAGGAATCGTTCGACACCGGCGCCATGCCCACCATTCACGTCAGCCTGGGCGCGCTGGCCGCGTCAAAGCCCGCGCCAGTGCGCGAGTACGAAACCGTCTCCGGGGATTGATCCTTGTGGGGCAGGTTGCCAACCTACAGGCCGATTGTTAATCGGCCTCCGCTTGTGAGCCTGATGCAACGGGGGATTGACTACCATACCGCACCAATAGGCAAAGCATGGTTGAGATTTAGCCAATCCGCGTCGAACTGGAACATGAGGAGGATGGCCGAATCCTCGCTTCCGTTCCCGACCTTCGAGGTGTGATGGCATACGGTGCCAGCGAAGAAGAGGCGGCGCGAAAAGTGAAGTCGATAGCCCTTCAGGTATTGGCTGACATGATCGAAAACGGCGAGGGCTACAGTGAGCAGCGGTCGGTCGAGGCGGTATGGCGACGCTGGACATCCCAGCGGCAAGGGCGACCGTTATAATAAACAAAATGGACCGTGTCCCACCAGAGGCCGCAAAAGGTCGGCCAAAACCGGTCCGGATCGGCGCGTTCAGCCTGGATCGGCTGTTGAGCCACATCGATCCTGGACCGGCGGAAGAATCCGAGACCTTCGTCCGCCTCATCTATGCGCAGCGCCGTACTGATGTCTTCACCGGACGCAAGGGCAAGAGTGGTCGTTGACACGGATCTTGCCGGCTTTGTTTTCAAGTGGCGCCCTGAAATTCCCGCCCAATTCATGTCAGGCTGGACGCGCCGACGGTTTCGCGGCCGGTGGCCCGCGCGGCAGTACGACCGGCCCAGGTGGGAAATAGCACCACGTTGGATCGGCTCGCGTTCAGTTGGCCCAGCGTCCGGTATCCGATCCGGCAATCCCGCGGCGTTCTCCGCTTTCCAGCTTGAAATCGCCAAGCTGCGCAAATTGTCGCTCTTGCGCGAAGGCGGCGCGTGCCAGCAACAAGGCCGAGACAAACGCAGCCTGCCGGTAGCCATGCATGTGCGCGAGTCTAGACTGAATCGTATCACCGGGAGTTGGGCTTGCCCCCAGGGCCGCAATAACGAGATCTTTTCCGGGGATTGATTACACAAGAAGGGGCGCGGCCGCTTCAGGCGCCAGCGCCCGCACGGGCGATCCGCGAAATCCCTTGGGGTCGCGCGTCACAATGAGATCGCACCCGGCTAGTTCGGCGGCGGCGGCGGTAACCGAATCTTCGAAATCGGGCGCATGCATTTCGAGCGCCTCCAGGATGACGCGTTCATCCACCATTGCCACGCCGAAAACGCGCAGGATCGCAGTCAGCGTTTGTCCGGCTTTGGCGGCGCCTTGCTCTTTGCGGATCAGGTAGTGGATGGTGGTGACCGCGTGAGCCGAAAGCAGGCCTTCGGCCGTCCCGGCTTCGATGGCGGACCACACCGCGGCGCTGGCCGCGAAATGCGGCGGACGGTCGAGCAAAACGTCCAGCACGACGTTCGCGTCAAGGAGGACCTTCATCGGTACTTGGCGGCCAAGTGCTTTTTATAGTCCTCGGGATCCGCCCTCTTGAGAATTCCGCGGAGCGAGCGAAGCACCGGCGGCAGCTTCTTTGCCGCGGGAGGCGCCGAGATCGAAGCCAGGTAAGCCTCCACCATCCCGGACAAGGAGATGCCATTCTGTTTGGCGTAGCGCTTGGCTCGTGAGACTACGGATGCATCCACACTCAGCGTCAGCTTGGACATCGTGTACGTATTATATCAATTTCTGAGTACGTATGCGAAGTAGGCACGCTCGCCGGGACAGCGTGCATCCGCGGCTCAAAACTCGATTCCCAATTCCGCTTTCAGCTTGGATACGTCGTACCAGGCGAGACCCTCGCGGCGATTGTGTTCCTCGCCGTTCTCCAGCACCTTCAGCAGCTCCAATAACTGCGCGCGCCCCGCGGCGGTGGTTGCCGCCTCGCGCGGACTCTTGCCATCCAACGCGGGAACCGGCATATCGAGCCACTTGCCGTAATGTTCGTCGAGCAATCTCTGCACCAACCCGCGTTCCACTTCCGGCGGCAGGCCGGAGCCTTTCGGGGGGCTTGGCGTGCCCTTCCGGTCGCGCATGGCGGCTTGCCAACTGGTGAAGTCGTCGCCCAGGTGACGCAAATGGCCGCCCGCGAGGTTCCGCAATAACGCATTGCCACGCTCCAGCCGCTGTCGCGAGGAGCATTCCAGTGTCAACTGACCGCCGGCAATGTGGAGGTTCCCGTAAGCGCGGCGCGCTCCATTCCCGTCTTCGGCCTCATCCAGCCAGCCATAATCGGCGGGGTCTTCCTCTTGATCGAACGCCTTGGATCGGTCGAGCGCGCGGCGGACCGCTGCCTCGTCCAGGACCGCATACCGCGCCCGGCTGAAAACCAGTTCATCGCCTTCGTAGCTGACCACCCGCATGCGATCGGCGCCGCGCTTGATCACCCGCGAGTATTCCTGCCGCAGCTTGTGGCTGTTGGCGTGCAAAAAGGCATCCCAATTCAGGCCGCTGTGCCGTTGGGCGTCGATGGCCCACTCCTTGAGTGGCGCAACCGCGTTTTGGGGAACGGTCAGCACCAAGGCGGTGAACAGGTGGCGGCCCTCGAACTCCTCCACGCGCGCCAGGTAGCAATCCCACAGCGCGGCCCGCTTGGCGGTGCTCACGTCGTACACGAAGAATTCGCCGCCCGCCAGCATGTCCTTCAGCCGGACGCTGGATCCCTCGCGCACCTCTTGCACTTCATAGAGGCTAAAACGGGCGCGGCTCCAGGCTTCCAGGATCTTGCGCTGGCGCATGCTGAGGCCGCCCGGACTCCGCTTCAGAAATTCTTCGATGATGGGATGCCCCATGCGCGGCGGAACGTAGTCGTGCACCATCCAGTCGAGGACTTCGCGCGACAGCGAATCGCCGTCTATGCCCGCGGGCGGCTCCGGGCCGACGAACGTGAGCAGCAACTCCTCCATCTCGCGCTTGCGCAACGCGCCGGTGGCGAATTCGATCAGGCGCCGGCGCAGTTCGGTTTCTTCGGCATTGTTCCCCAAAGGCGGCGCTTCTTCCGGGGCCGGTTTCGGACGCGGCAGCAACGGCCGCGATTTCTCGTCGGACTCTAAATGGCACTTCTTATATTTCATACCGCTGCCGCACCAGCAAGGATCGTTGCGGCCCAGGGTCACGGCCCGGCGCACCGGCTCCGGAACAAAATCCTCGTCGTCGTCATCGTCGCCTTCGTCTTCTTCGTCGTCGAACGGATTATCGTCCTCATCCTCATCCTCATCGTCCTCTTCGCCGGACCCACGGGAACAGAGATCGTAGACCGTTGTCTCGGGAACCTCGTCGGCGTCGGCCGTGATACGATCCATCTCGTCGTGGACCTTGAAAGCATCCCGCAACTCAGCGCGCGTCCGCTTGGGCAGCACCGCCGCGTGGCGGCTGAGAAGCGACCACGCCAGGTCCCGGCCTTTGGCTCCCTCCGAATACTCCAGCGCCAAGGCAACCGCCATGAATAGTTCGTGGCGATCGGGCTTCGGATAGGCGGCCAGGCCGTCCAATAGACTCAGTAACGCATCCCGTCTCCCCGGCTGTTCGGGGATATCGCCCAGCGCCACGGCCAAGAGGCATCGGGCCTGGGCATCGGCGGCTGGCGCCGCCAGCGCCAGCCTGCGAACGGCATCGAAGGACGCCTCCGGCCGCCGCGACGCGATACGCTTCAAAGCCCAGTGCGCCGCCACCGTGATGTCTACGTCGTTCACCGTGTAGCATTCGATCAACTCCGGCAATACGGCGGGGTCGCCTATCTCGCCGAGCAGCGCCAGGCTGGATACTACGGACGCGGAACGGCCTCCGGGCAGGGATCCGGTGGCCATCGCGCGCAGCACCCCGACCAGCAGGGGACGGCAGCGCGCGCCATCCTCCAAAATTCCGTCCACCAGTTCCGCGTCCAACCCGTCGTCGGCCGTCTCCAACAGATCGTCCACCAGCCGATAGGGCCGCAACCGTTCGCTGACCTCTTCCGGCTCATCGCGGCGCATCTCGCCAAACTTGTACGCTGTGAGCTCGAGAAATTCCTGGGCATCCAGGAGATTCGCCGCCGCCGGGCTGTCCTTGTAGGTCTCTTTGAACTCTTCCAGGCCTTCCGGACTGCGCAGCGTCTTGCATGCGGCCAACTCCAAAATTCCATCGCGGAAAGCCTCGCTTTCGCCGGGAAGACATGCGGCCAGCTTGAACCAGGGATCGCCAAGGCACGCATCGGCGCCGGCAACGCGCCAGAAATACTCCGCGGCGCCAGGTAAATCGCCCGCTTTGAAGCGCTCTGCGCCGAGCACCATCAGCGCCACCGCGTCGAACGGATCGAGTTCCAGCGCCTGTTGAAAGGCCTGAGCGCGGGTGAGCGTTCCGGCCTCCATCCGCGCATTGAGCGCGCGCCGCGCGTCGATAACCGATTTGGGTGCGTAAAGCATGATGTGGCGCGCGCTCTCAGCGTGCCGTGTCCCCACTCATGGGGACACCTTCCCCCAGCGCCGCGATTTGACCATACACCGGCTTCAACGCCGGATAAATCGCCCGATACACCCGGTGCGCCTTAGCATAAAACGCGGCCTCCGCCGGGCGCGGCGCCGTCGCGTCCACTTCGCGGATGGCGGCGCGGCAGACTTCCGGAACCGATGCGTACTCGCCGGTCCCCGCCAGCGCCAGCAGCGCCGCGCCGTAGGCCGAGCCTTCCTGCGTTGCGAGCGTCACTACCTTCTTATCGAAAATGTCCGCCAGCAACTGGCGCCAGAAGGGACTGCGCGCGCCGCCTCCGGATGCGCGCACCGACGCCACCGCCGCGCCGAGTTCTTCGATGATATCGAGGCAGTCGCGCTGGCTGTAGGAGACCCCTTCGACGACCGCGCGGATCAGGTCGGCGCGCTGGTGCCGGGCGGTAAGGCCGATCCATCCGCCGCGCGCGGTAGCGTCCAGGTGCGGGGTGCGTTCGCCCATTAAATAAGGCAGCCAGAAGAGACCCTGTGCGCCGGCGGGGGCGGTGGCGGCTTCGGCGGTCAGCGCATCGTATTCGGCGCCGGGCGCCAATTGGTTGCGGAACCATTGCAGGCTGAGCCCCGCGCCCTGCGTCACCCCCATCACGTGCCACTTGTCCCGCACCGCATGGCAGAAGGTGTGGACACGGCCCGCCGGATCGTAGGCCACTTTTTCCATGTGGGCGAAGACCACGCCGGAGGTGCCCAGCGTGCAGGAGACGATGCCGGCTTCGACGATGCCGTTGCCCACCGCGCTCGCAGCCTGGTCGCCGCCGCCACCCACAACGGGCGTGCCTTCGGCGAGCCCCGTGGCCGCGGCCGCAGCGCGCGTGATGCAGCCGGTGACGTCGCTCGATTCGTGGCAGGTGGGAAGAATGGCGCGGTCCAGGCCCAGCCGGTCCATCATGTCGAACGACCACCGCCGCCCGACCACGTCGAACAGCGACGTGCCGGAAGCATCCGACACTTCGCTGGCGTACTCGCCGGTGAGTTGGAAGCGCAGGTAATCCTTGGGAAGGAGCAGGTGACGGACGCGTTCGAATGCGCGTGGTTCGTTATCGCGCACCCATAGCAGCTTGGGCAGCGTGAAGCCGGTTAGCACCGGATTGGCGGTGTATTTCAGGACGTTTTCCCGGCCGACGGTTTCGTTGATGGCGTCCACTTGCGGCTGGCTGCGTTGGTCGCACCAGATGAGTGCCGGGCGGATGACGGAGCTGGCTTGATCCAGAATCACCAAGCCGTGCATTTGGCCCGAAAGACCAATGCCGCGCACCCGGTCGCCGGAGACGCCGGCTTCGGCCAGCGCGCCGCGAATGGCTATGCGGGCGGCATCCCACCAATTCTCGGGACGCTGTTCGGCCCACAGCGGGCGCGCCATCCGGATATCTTCGTGGACCGCCGTGAAACCCGCCGCGACGCGGCCCTGCGCGTCCACCAGCAGCGCGCGCGTGCCGCCCGTGCCTACGTCAATTCCCATCCACATGCTTCACTCCGCTGGGATAGGCCTCCTGGCCTGTCCTTTTATAACACGAAGAAGGACAGGCCCGGAGGCCTGTCTTACTCCACCCCCGCGCTCTTTGCCGACAGCGTCTCGACCCAAGGCAGGCAGGCCGCGCCGAACAGCCCGGCTTCGTTGCCCAGCGTGGCCTTCTCGATGCGCGTGGCGGTGGTGCGGAACGTGAACGAGCGCCGCCGCACCTCGTCCAACATGGGCGGCGCAAACAGGTCCCAGGCCGCCAGCACGCCGCCGCTCAGCAGATACAGCGGAAAATTGAAAGCATTCACCAGGGTGGCGAGCGCTACGCCCAACGCCTGTCCCATCGCGACGAAGATCCGGCCGGCCTTCTCGTTGCCGCTCATGGCCATCTCGTATACCTCGCGCGCGCTGAGCCCTTCGCCCAGGCGCAGCATGCTCGCCATGGCGGCGATGGCGGTGGCCGAAGCGTGCTTCTCCAGGCAACCTCGATTGCCGCAGCCGCACGGATTGCCATCCGGAACCACCGTGATGTGGCCCAGTTCACCGGCCATGCCCAGATAGCCTTGCAATACTCGGCCGCCGGAAATGATGCCGCCGCCGATGCCGGTGCCAAGCGTCAGCAGGACCAGGTCGTCGACGTCGCGCCCGGCGCCCATCCACTTCTCGCCTAGCGCGGCGGCATTGGCGTCGTTTTCCAGAATAACGTGCGCGCCCAGACGGCGCTCGATCTCGGCGCGCAGCGGGAAATCGTCAAGGCACGCGAGGTTATTCGAGTTGCGGACGATGCCTTCCTTCAGCAAAATGAAGCCGGGGACCCCGATTCCGATGCCCGCCAGGCTGGCCGCGCCGCACGCGTCGCGCAATTCCGCGATCGCTCTCACCATGCAGCTCAACATGGCTTCGCGCCCCGCGGCGGGGTTGCTGGCGGTGGCTCGCCGGTCGAGAATATGGCCGGCGCGGTCGATGGCCGCTGCCCGCAGGTTGGTGCCGCCCAGATCCAGCCCGATAGAGTATTCCGGCATGAAGGCGCATGGTAGCAGACGGTGGCGGGTGGTTGGTGGCTGGTGGATGGCGCTGTGCCTGCACCGCAACCATAACTGTTGTTAATGTGGCCGATTGCAATTTTCTTGGCGCATCGTGCACCAGGATGTGCTACAAGATGGAACAGAGTTGTTTTATTACGCGTCGATAAGTACAGAGGGTGGTTCCCAATATGAGGAGCGACCGGGCGTACGTCAACATTCCGGGTAACAAGATGCACGAGCTTCCCCCGCTGCTGGTGCGCAGGGTTTCCGGCGCGCCTCAGGTGGATCTGGCCTCGGCCATTCTGGAGGCCGAGGAAATGCTGCCGGAGGTGGATGTCGAGGAAACTCTCCTGGAACGGCGCAAGATGGACTTGGCGCTGACGCTGGCTGAGCAGTACCGCGGCCTGATCGCGCATTGGCAATGGGGCGAGTCTATCGTGGAGTGGATCCGGCAGTGCGAAATCACCTTCCAGTCGGAATCGGCGCTGCGCGATCTGCTGCACCCGGATGTGTGGCCGCACGCAGGCCGCAGCAGTTTTGTGATCCTGCTGGCGGATAAGCGCGTGACCAGTCCCGGTGTGGCTCTGGAAACCGCAGTGGGCTTGCGGCTGACGTTCCGGCAGCCACCGCCCATAGATTGCTGCAGCAGCGAGTTTCTCTTCTGCTTGAACTCTTCGATCGCCGGTTCGGCCTACAAGGCTTGGGCCCGTATGGGCGCCGGCGTGCCCGCGCTTCTGCCTCCCAACCGCTTCCACTTCGACGTGCTCGATTCGGATCTGCAGTAGGGAGTGCTAACGTGAGGGTTGGCCGGCGGTTACTCCCACTACCTGATTGACTGTTTATCGATTATTGTCATCGATCTGCTGTTGGCCGGCGATAATGCCTTGGTGATCGCGCTGGCCGTACGCGCGCTGCCCGAGCGGCAGCGGCGCGTCGCCATGCTCTCCGGTGCATGGCTGGCGGTGCTGATCCGCATCGGGGTCACATTCCTGGCCGCCAAGCTGCTCGAGGTGGAGTACGTTCAATTCGCCGGCGGAGCGTTCGTCGTTTGGATCGCGGTGAAGGTCTTGCGGGACGCCAAGTCGCAGGAAAGCGCGGCCGTCCCTCCCGGCGAACTGTGGCGCGCCATCGGGTCAATCGTGGTGGCGGACCTGACCATGTCCACGGACAACATACTGGCGGTTGCGGGGGCCTCCAAGGGTAATATCTGGTTGATCGTGTTCGGCCTGGCGTTGAGCATCCCGCTGGTAATCTCTTCGAGCGCGTTTCTGGCGTCCATCATGGATAGATATCCGGTGACCATGTACGTAGGAGTCGCTATACTCGGACGGGTGGCTGGAGAGATGATACTGGGCGACCCGCTGGTGCGCGGGCTGCTGCATCCATCCGAGGCGCTGCGCTACGGCGTGGAACTGGCGCTGATGGTTGCGATCGTCGTGACCGCGCGCCTGCTGAGCCACCATTGACAAATCATTTACATGCTTCGTTCGAACTCCCGCGTCGAATGAATTGGAGGATGAAAAAGATGCTTAAGAAAATCGGACTTCCCGCAATCGCGTTGCTGGGCCTGCTGGCAATGGCCCCGCATCAGGCGAACGCCGCCGTGAGATTCGGCGTCGTGGTGGGAGCGCCGGCTTACGCGTATCCCGCGTATCCGGTGTGTCCCCCAGCGCCCGTGGCTGTAGTGCGCGCTCCGGTCATCGTCGATCGCGCTTGGGTGCGGCACGATCTCCGGTGGGACCACCGCGTCGATCGCCGCTTCCGGCGGTAACCGCGTCAGACAGCCAGGTGGGACAAGCTTGAGCCGGTCTTGGACAGGCCGGGAGGCCTGTCCCACAGGCGGGCGATGCGGTTGGTGAAGCGGCTGGGCTTCTCTTCGTAGATGCGCTCGCCCAGCGCGAAAGCATGGCCGCGCAGCTCCTGGTGGTATTTCCGTATCAGGCGGACAAGCTCCCCGATTTCCGGCTGCTTGCTCAGCACCACCAGGTTGTGATCTTCTCCCAGACAGGTTTCCAGGTCCTTCAAGCTCTTTTCGTACACCCGCATCCCGGGGGTCCAAAGATCCTCCAGCAGCCGGACATGATACCAGTGCTCCTTCACGCGTTTGCGCCATTCGTGAAAGTTCTCCGCGCGCGCATGCTTGCGCGCGCGCGCCATGCCTTTTTGCCCGCGGCGGAAGGTGGCTTCCAGGCCCGGCGCGATGGCTGGAAAACCGTCTCTCGAAAGGGGCCACGCCTTCACGCGCGCCGCCGACTCGCGCAACGTGGCGGCCATAGCGGCCAGCACTTCGCCGATATTGGCCCGTTTCTCGGCCTGCGCTTTACGCGCCATCAAGCGGCGGCGCATGGACGCCAGCGTGCGCCCGTCCAACTCGCCGCGGTACTTCCGCCGCAACGCGTCGAAAGTCTCGATGATCGCGCCGGCATCCCGGAACTGGGAGAGCTGCCGGGCGATATCGCGAAAGTGGGTGTTCTCCAGGCGATAGATTTCACCCAACTCCGGCCGCACCAGGCGCAGCGCGCCGCGGATCTTCTTGACGCTCTTGCGCGCTTCGTGGATGGCTTCGTCGCGGCCGCCGGATCCCTGCCCGCTCAAATGGCGGACCGCCGCTTCGATTTCCTCGCGGACGATGCGCTTGATTCCCTCGGGAACCGGCTCGCCTGACTTAAAACGATATGCCACAGTCTTGTTAAAGATTACCAGTTCGGCGCGACAAACACGTTCGTTCGCGTTCCGGCGGGGCTGTCGGCCTGTTATCATCGGAATCTCCGATGCTCTGCCAGTCCCGAACCGCGGCATTGTGTTGCGCCGCGCTGTCGATTGCCATGCCCTCACATTGCCAGGAACGTACCCAGGCGCGATCCATGGTGATTTCCAAGCAGGGAATCGCCGCCACCAGCCAGACGCTCGCCTCGCAGGCCGCCGCCCAGGTGCTGGCGCGCGGCGGATCGGCCATGGATGCCGCCATCGCCGCCAATGCCTTGCTCGGACTGGTAGAGCCCATGAGCTGCGGCATCGGCGGAGATCTTTTCGTCATATATTGGGAAGCCAAGACGGCCAAACTCACCGGTCTCAACGCCAGCGGATGGGCGCCCCGAGGCCTGACCATCGACTTCCTGAAATCGCAGGGCCGCTATGCCATGCCGCAGGAGGGCATTCAGTCCGTGACCGTGCCAGGATGCGTGGATGGCTGGGAGAAGCTCCATAAACGCTTCGGCCGGCTGAGCTGGCGCGAGTTGTTCCAGCCCGCCATCTACTATGCGGAAGAGGGTTTCCCGGTCACCGAGATCGTGCAAGACACCTGGAAGTCGGCCACGTCCAAGCTGTGGGGTGATGCGGCCGGACGCCAGATTTTCTTGCCGGAAGACGCGCCTCCCGCGGTGGGGCAGATATTCCGCAACCGGCGTCTGGCCGCGGCCTACAAGTTGATTGCCGCGCAGGGCGCCGCTCCTTTTTATAAGGGCGAGATCGCACGCGCCATCCTGCGGACCTCGGCGCGGCTGGGTGGCAAGATGTCGGCTGATGACCTGGCGGAGTTTCACTCCGAATGGGTCGAACCGGTCTCCACCGAGTATCGCGGATGGAAGGTTTATGAGTTGCCGCCGAACAGCCAAGGCGTTGCCGCGCTGGAGATGCTCAACATCCTGGAGACGTTTCCGTTGTTCCAGTATGCGCCGGCCAGCGTGGAGGATCTGCATCTGAAGATCGAAGCTCAGAAACTGGCCTACGAGGATCTGCGGCGCTACGTGGCCGATCCGCGCTTCGCGCGGATGCCCACCGCCGGCCTGATTTCGAAGAGCTATGCGCGTGAGCGCGCCGCGCTGATCCATCGTGGCGAAGCCAACTGCGCACCGGCGCCGGGCAAGCCTCCGGCTACCGCGGGCGACACCGTTTATCTGTCGGTAGTGGATCGCGACGGCAACATCGCCTCGCTGATCCAAAGCGTTTACTTGACTTTCGGGTCGGGCGTGGTGGTGGACGAATACGGCTTCCACCTGCAGAACCGCGGCGCGCTATTCGAGCTGGATGCGGAGCATCCCAACGCGCTCGAGCCGCGCAAACGGCCGTTGCATACCATCATCCCGGCATTCATGGAGAAGGACAACACCCACATCGGCTTTGGGATCATGGGCGGCTACAACCAGGCCCAGGCGCACGCGCAATTCGTTTCGAACCTGGTGGACTACAATTTGAACATCCAGGCGGCCCTGGAGGCTCCGCGCTTCACCAAGCTCACCTTTGGCGGGTGTGACGTGATGATCGAGAACCGCGTGCCGGCGCGCGTGCGTGAGGCGCTTGCGGCGCGCGGGCACAATCTGGAGGTGCTGGCCGATTTTTCGGGCTGGATGGGTGGAGGGCAGGCGGTCCTGCACGATTCCGATACCGGCGTGAATTACGGCGCATCGTCGCCGCGTAAGGATGGCGCGGCGGTGCCGGAAGCGCCATCGTATTTCGGACCGCATCCGCATTAGCCGCAAACCATTGATTCGTGGGCGCTTAGTGACGTACTCATTGTCGGAAATCCTCCCCCATTTTGCGAGGGCTGTATACCGTTGCGCAGGCTTTTCATCGGTTTGGATGGACCGCAGGCTCATGGCAACAATTGTGTGTGCGCAAAAACCCCGACTGCGGCAATTGGATTGCAATGCGATAGGCATGGATTTGAGTAAGACAATCGCTGAACTCTACCAGGAAAAGACGAGGCTGGATCGGGTAATCGCCTCACTCGAACAACTTGGGGTAGATCCGTTTCCGGTGTCCATTGCCGTTTCACGGCGAGGCCGTAAGTTCATGAGCCCAGAGGAGCGGCACGAGGTATCGGAGCGGATGCGAAGATACTGGGCGGACCGCAAGGCGGCTGATGACCTTCATTTGGCCCGGGTGATGACTGCGGCTTCGGCGGCCTAACCTGTCCTCCCGTGCTCGGCGTGTCTTTTTCGCCGTTCGGGTGCGGTCGGGTACTTTTTACCCTGGATTTTCTACATATCGGAGCTTTGGCCTTCCCGGCTAAAACTCGTATGCAGCGAGTCCGGGATGCCGTCCGAGAGTGGAAACCCCTCAGTCAGGACGCCGATTCTCACGCTACCACCCCAAGCGATGCGCCGCAGTGCACACAGTGCGTCCAGCCCGGTTCCACGGCGCGTCGGCACTGCGGGCAGGCCTGCGACAAAGCTCCACCGCATTTCGCACAAAACGTGAAGCCCGGCCGCACCTGCGCCCCGCAATGTGTGCAGCTTACCAGCAACGGGTCGCGCAAAACGAAGTACAGTATGATCCCGATGGCGTTGGGGATCAGGGCTGCCAGCCAAGTCCACAGCACATACCGCATGCCGCGGCGCTTCGCGTCGGCGTGCACATAGCCAACCAGCAATACCAATACGAACAGCGGTATCCCCGGCAGCACGGAAAGCGCCAGCTTGCCCGCGAGGGGCCATTGGCTGCCCTGCGGATCAATCCCAAACGGCACCAACATCATCAGCAGAAAGAATCCCAACCACACCAATACTGCGATGGCAAACGCCGGCCGCGGCACCACATCCAGCTCGTCTCGAAAACGACTCATAAAACCCTCCTCAATTCGCGGCGGCGCTTTCCCAGGGCCAGGGCCGCTACCGCCGCAGTCAGCCACACCAGCACAGTCGAACCCGCGGACCAGGTTCCGAACCGGACCAGGTTCGCGCCCATGATCACCAGTTCCCCACCAGTCACAATGCGCGCCACAAACCAGAAAGTCAGCCCTACGGTCCAGGCAAATAGCGCCAACGCCCCCAGCATCAACTCGTCCCACCGGCGGTCGGCCGCCGCTGCGCGCTCCTGCACCAGCCGGGTCCTGGTCCGCTCCATCAACTGCGCGGGGATAGCCGGCTGGGGGAGCCGCCGCAGGCCCTGCGAATAGCCGCTCCAGATTTCCAATTCGCGCCGGCACTCCGGGCATTCCCGGGCATGCTCTTCCAGACGCCGCTGTTCCTCGGCATCCAGCGCTCCAGCGGCCGCCAGCGCCAACATATCCGCGCCGGCTTGGTGAAATGCCTGGTGGAATGCCTGGCGGGATGCTTCGTGTTCGCTCATACTCCTTTTCTCCCTGGAGACCGCGCGTCCATGGCAGCGCGCAACCCTTCGAGCGCCCGCCGCAGCCGGCTCTTCACGGTCGAAAGGGGGATACCGGCCACCTCCGCGATCTCCTCCAGCTTCATATCTTCTTCAAAGCGCAACGTCAGCACCTCGCGGTGGATGACGGGCAATTCCTGGATGCAAGCCGCCAGCACGGCGCCGCGCTCGAAATCCAGAAGACGCTCCAACGCGTCCGGATCGCCGGTGCGCAGCAACGCGCCGGGAGACTCGCGGCCATCGCTTGCATCGACATCATCAAGGCGGCTTTCGCCGCGCTTGCCGCGCCAGGCGTCGACGGCCAGGTTGTGCGCCACCGAAAAGAGCCACGACTCGAAATTGCGGCGCGCATCGTAGTGCCCGATCTTTTCCATCACGCGCAGCCAGGTTTGCTGGAACAGGTCGTCGGCCGCCGCGGGTTCCCGCGCCAATCGCAGCAAATAGCGGTACAGCCTGTGCTGGTAGCGCAGGATCATGGCCGTCAATGCGTCGGGATCTCCCCGCCGCACGCGGGCGATGGCGTCTTGCGCGCCGCTGAATGCCTCCGGATTCATAGCCGCCGCGAGGATCATACCACTATCCGGTATACGGATGGCCTCCGCAAAAAGACCCATCCGGCATATACTAGTTGGGGATAGCGCTGGATGGCACTGGCAATCGATCAAAAAGAGGCGGCGTTCGCGGCGGTGGTGATCTCGCTTGAAGGCAGCGTGATGCGCGGGCCGGAGGGCGAGCAAATCGAGGCGGCGCTGAACGGCGCGCTGGCTCAAGGTTTCCGGCGCATCGTCTTCGACATGACCGGGGTCAAGCGCATCGACAGCACGGGCATCGGCCGCTTCATCTACTGCCTCAATAAAGTGCAGGAGAGCGGCGGCAAACTGTGGATGGCAGGCGCGCAGGGATACGTGCGCGAGTGTTTCCGGGTCACGCGCCTCGATACCATCTTCCAGTTTTGCGGGACGGTGGAGGACGCTCTGGTCCAATGTGGGGCGGGATGATATCCTGCGCGCCGATTGCCAATCGGCGCACTTTTGCGGCGGGCACAACCTGCCTCACAAGCGCCTGACCAGATGCCAGGGTGGATAATGGTGGTTTCATGAGACCCCTTACCACCCTGGCCACCATCCTCCTATTTCTCCTGATGTCCGGTCCGGCCGCCGCCGACGGCCCCTACAAGTATCCTTTTCAGAATCCCGACCTGCCCATCGAGCAGCGGGTGGACAACATCGTCTCCCTAATGACCTTGGATGAAAAAATCGCTTGCCTGGGCACGCGCCCCAACGTGCCGCGGCTGGGCATCCAGGGCGCCGGCCATGTGGAGGGCCTGCATGGCCTGGCGCTGGGTGGTCCCGGCGGGTGGGGGCGGCCTATGCCGATTCCCACCACGCAATTCGCGCAGGCCATCGGCATGGGCGAAACCTGGGATCCCGACCTGATCCGCAAGGCGGGCGGGGTGGAAGGCAATGAAACGCGCTACATCTATCAGAGCAAGAAGCGCGGCGGGCTGGTGGTGCGCGCGCCCAATGCCGACCTGGGCCGCGATCCGCGCTGGGGACGCACCGAAGAATGCTTCGGCGAAGATCCGTTTTTCAACGGCACGATGGTCACCGCCATGGTGCGGGGCCTTCAGGGCGACGACCCCAAGTATTGGCTGACGGCTTCCCTGATGAAGCATTTCCTGGCGAATAGCAACGAGAACGGGCGCGGCGGATCGTCGTCTGACTTCGACGAGCGGCTGCTGCGCGAGTATTACTCGGTTCCCTTCCGCATGGGCGTGCTGCAGGGAGGGTCGCGCGCCTACATGGCGTCCTACAATGCGTGGAATCACATTCCCATGACCGTGAACCCTATCCTGCGGGCGATCACCATGAAGGAGTGGGGCGTGGATGGGATTATCTGCACCGACGCCGGCGCGTTGCGCAACATGATCACCCTGCACAAATACTACGCCACATTGAGCGAGGGCGCGGCGGGCGCGGTGAAGGCCGGAATCAATCAGTTCCTCGACCGATTCCAGGCTCCCGTGAACGATGCGCTGAAGGAAAAGCTGTTGACGGAAGCGGACATCGACGATGTGATCAAGGGCGAATTCCGGGTCATGATCCGGCTGGGACTGCTGGATCCGCCGGAACGCGTGCCCTACTCAAAGCTGATGGGCGACGAGGATGCCTGGAAGACGCCCGGGCACAAGGAGGTGGCCAAACAGGTGGCGCTGGAATCGATCGTGCTTCTCAAGAACACCGGCGGGTTCCTGCCGCTCGACAGGACGAAGCTGAAGTCGATCGCGGTAATCGGCCCGCGCGCCAGTGAGGTGCTGCTGGATTGGTACAGCGGCACTCCGCCGTACACGGTCACTCCGCTCGAAGGCATCAAGGCGAAGCTCGGTTCCGGCATCACTGTGAACTATGCCGCGAACAATGACAACGGCGCGGCGGTCAAGGCGGCGAAAGAGTCCGACGTGACTGTGGTATTCGTCGGAAACCACACCACATGCGATGCCGGTTGGGAGAAGTGCCCGACACCCAGCGACGGCAAGGAGGCGGTCGACCGGCGGGCCATCGATCTGGAAATGGAAGAGCTGGTGAAGCAGGTATATGCCGCGAATCCGAAGACCGTGATGGTACTGGTGGCCAGTTTCCCGTTCGCCGTCAACTGGAGCCAGCAGAATCTGCCGGCCATTCTGCACATGACCCACAACGCGCAGGAGATGGGGACGGCCATCGCGGATGTGCTGTTCGGCGATTACAACCCCGGCGGGCGATTGGTCGAGACCTGGCCGAAGTCGCTCGACCAAGTCCCCCCTATGATGGACTACGACATACGGCACGGCCGTACTTACATGTATTTCAAGGGAGATCCGTTGTACCCGTTTGGCTATGGTCTTAGTTATACGACCTTCAGGTATTCGAAGCTGCGAGTCAGTGCCGGGCGACTGGCCGCGAACGGCAAAGTCATGGTCAGTGTAGATGTGACGAACACCGGGACGCGCCAGGGTGACGAGGTCGTCGAGCTTTATGTGAAGCATCTGAAATCCGCCGTGGATCGGCCCGCGAAAGAACTGCGTGGTTTCCGCAGGGTCACATTGGCGCCGAAAGAAACCAAAACGGTGGAGATTCCCTTGGCGGCTGATTCATTGACTTATTGGGATGTCGGCCGGAAGCGCTGGGCGCTGGAACAGGGTGAGGTAGAACTGATGGTGGGAGAATCGTCCGCGGATGTCAAGCTGAGTAAGACGCTGCGCGTGGCGAGTGCGCCTTGATCCGGCAACTGTGCGTCGTCATGTTACTGGCAGCCGCCGCATACGCGGAGCCCGATGGCACGCTGACGAAGGGCGACGGGTGGGACTACATCCGTCTCGGTAATCCGAGCGATGTCACTGCCTCGACCCGGGGTGGAATCCTGTTCGAGGGCGGCAGCACGGATGTGGATGCCGCCTATCGATGGATGTGCGCGAAGGCCAATGGCGGAGACTTTTTGGTGATTCGCGCCAGTGGGACCGCCGCCTACAATTCGTATATCCGCGGACTCTGCCCCGCGCTCAACTCCGTTGCGACTCTCATCGTGTATAGCCGGATCGGAGCCCAGCAGCCTTTCGTCGAGGACACAATTCTTAAGGCCGAGGCGCTCTTCATCGCCGGCGGAGATCAATCGAATTATGTCAAGTACTACGCGGGCACGCCGGTCGCCGCGGGGATCGATACACTGGCCGCGCGCGGCGTGCCGGTGGGCGGCACCAGCGCCGGCAATGCAGTCCTGGCGCAGTTTGGTTATTCGGCCCTGACAGGCTCGGTGACTTCGAAGCAAGCGCTCGCCGATCCGTTCACGCCGCTGATCGCCATCGAAGACGGATTCCTCGATGTGTCGCCGCTGCTGCGAGGCAAATTCACCGACGATCACTTTGCGGCGCGCGACCGCATGGGCCGGCTGCTCGCGTTCCTGGCGCGCGTCATTGAAGACGGAGACACGTCCCGGGTTTCGGCGATTGCGGCCGATGAGAAGACCGCGTTCCTCATGGAGCCGGATGGAAGCGGCGTTGTCGCCGGCGCGGGCGCCGTCTACTTTCTGCGCACGCCGGGTCCGCCGGAAGTCTGCCACCGGGATACTCCTCTTACCTTCAAGAACATCTCGGTGTACCGCGTGCAGGCAGGCGGCGAGTTCAACATCGCCACGTGGACCGGAGCCCAAGGCACGGCCTATTCGCTCTCCGCAATCGAAGGAGTCATCCACTCAACCCAACCAGGGGCCGGCATCTATTGATCGCAGGGCCCTACAACGCCGCCAAAACCTCTTCTGCGTGGCCGGCTGGCTTGACCTTCGAGAAGATCTTTTGGATCTTACCCCGCTCGTCGATCACGAAGGTGGTGCGCTCAATCCCCATCACCTTCTTGCCATACATATTCTTCTCTTTCCAAACGCCGTAAGCCTCCACGACTTTCTTATCCACATCGCACAGCAGCGTGTAGGGAAGGCGCTGATTCGCCTTGAAGGTAGCCTGTGCCTCGGGTGCGTCCTTGGAAATCCCCAGCACCACAACACCCTTCTTCTCAAACTTCTTGAAGGTATCCCGAAACTCGCAAGCTTCCACGGTACAGCCCGGAGTACTAGCCTTGGGATAGAAGAACAAAACGACCTTCTTACCTCGCACGCCGTCCAAATCAAACGACTCCCCCGAATCCGTCTCTAACCGAATCCGAGGAGCGATATCGCCTTCTTGTAGCATATGTTTTATCCGCGTTTATCCGCGTTCATCAGCGGCCAATTTATTCTTCAGCAATTCATTGACAACGCCCGGATTGGCCTGACCGCGCGAAGCCTTCATCACCTGCCCCACCAGAAATCCCAGCACGGTAGCCTTGCCGCCCTTATACTGTTCCACCTGCTTAGGATTCTGTTGCACTACCTGGTCGACCATCAGCTCCAGCGCGCCAGCGTCGCTGATCTGCCGCAGTCCCTCTCTTTCGACGATCGCAGGCCCCGCCTCGCCGCTCGCAAACATCTTCACAAAGACTTCTTTGGCGATCTTACCGGAGATCTCGCCCTTCCGGATCAGAGCTACTAGTTCGCCCAGCCGCTCGGGCGTGACTGGCGAATCGGCGATCTCCTTGCCCTCGGCATTGAGCGCCCCCATCAGGTCGCCCATCACCCAATTGGCGGCGGCTTTGGGCTCCCCTGCAGCGACAGCCACCCGTTCGTAATACTCCGCGATGCCGCGATTGGCCGTCAGCACGTCGGCGTCGTAAGCGCTCAGACCGTAGCTCTGCATAAAGCGGTCCCGTTTTCGCGCGGGCAGCTCCGGCATACGGGATCGGATCTCATCGAGCCAGGCGTCCGCGACCCGCAAGGGCGCCAGGTCCGGCTCCGAAAAATAACGGTAATCGTGCGCGTGTTCCTTGCTGCGCATGGCGGCGGTTTCGCCCGTATCGGGATTGAACAGACGTGTCTCTTGCGGGACCGCGCCGCCGCTCTCCAGAACTGCGACCTGGCGCGCGATTTCGTAGTCCAACGCCAGTTTCAGAAAGCGGAACGAATTCAGATTCTTTACCTCGGCTTTGGTCCCGAACAGTTCCGCGCCCTTCAGCCGCACCGACACGTTGGCGTCGCACCGCAGGTGGCCCTTCTCCATATCGCAGGTGGAAACGCTCAGAAATTCGAGCGTCTGCTTCAACCCGGTCAGGAAATCGTAGGCCTCCTGCGAACTGCGCATTTCCGGCTCGGTGACGATTTCGATCAGCGGCGTGCCGGAGCGATTCAGATCCACGTATGTGCAGCGGGCGGAATCCGGAAAGCCGTCGTGGATGCTCTTGCCCGCGTCGTCTTCCATGTGAACGCGGGTGACCCCGATGCGCCTCGGCGCGCCATCCACCGGGATTTCGACCCAGCCATGCTCGGCTAGGGGCTCTTCGTATTGCGAGATCTGGTAGCCTTTGGGCAGGTCGGGGTAGAAGTAATTCTTGCGCGCGAAGCGGGAAGCCGAACGCACGCGGCAGTTCAGCGCCAGGGCCGCCTGAATCGCCAGTTCGACGGCCGCGCGATTGAGCGCCGGCAGCGCCCCAGGCAGGCCCAGGCAGACCGGGCAAACATTGCTGTTCGGTTGCGCGCCAAAGCTGGTGGGGCAGCCGCAAAAAATCTTGGTCGTGGTGGCCAAGTGGACGTGCACTTCGAGGCCGATCACCGGCTCGTACCTGGCGATCACCTCCGGCCCCGCAAGATCCACGTACGCGGACGACATGTCCCTATATTATAGGGGACACTACGGCAGGGCGGCACTGCAGGACGATCGTGATTATTTGGCCGTTGAGTCAGCCTGTGCCGCGGACGGCATGCGCCGTCCGCGACGATCCGGGCAATCCTGCGGGACGCTTTCGCGCCGGTCAGTTCGCGGGCTCTCCGATGATAATGTGCGTCGAGACTTTGGTTTGCTTAGCGAGGTTTTCCCCGGTACCGATGACCCCCTCCAGGATGTAGACCCCGGGCGCGGGTGCGGTTATCGGAAACTGCGCAGACCAGATGCCTGGATAGACCGCGCCGCCGACAGTCCCTGTCATAATCGGCGCAACGGTGGGATTTGCTTTGATGTTGAAAGTGAAGGCAGCCGTGCCCCCGTAGAATAGATTGTCGCCGGTAATCACGATCGTTACCGACGATCCCGAGAATACGGCGCCGAGCGGAAGCGCGACCAGAAAAGTCGGAATATCCGGCCCATTAACGCAGTTGAAACAGGGAACAAGCCCCTCCGGGTCGGTGACCCCGAGTAAGACGCTGGTGGCGATAAAGCCCTCATTCACCGTGTCCGGCGCCACGTCGGGCACACTGATGGGACGTGGCAGGCCAACAAGCTTGGCCTGGTCGGCGGCCAACAGCGGGCCGAGACCCAGGAGAACAACCGCAACGGTGCTAATACAAACGCTTCGCATTCTTGAAACCTCCGGCTTGGGGTTGAAGTTTGAAACCGATCATTTCAGTTCGGCTCACCCAAGCGAGTTAGTATCCGCTAGATCGGAGGTGGTTGTCAATGGGGAAAGAAACTCCTGGCCAAAGTAATCTCTCGTCCGTCAGAGCATGATTTGTCCGGTCGAGCCAGTGGCATTGAAGGCAACCCAGGAGTTTACCTGACAACGCGCGGGTTGCGTTCCAGCCAGTGCTGAAGACGATCGAACACGGCGATCCGGCGCGCAAGTGCGCGCGCCGCCGGGGGCGTGTTAGCCTGACGGTGTGAACGTTGGCATCACTTGCTATCCGACCTATGGCGGCAGCGGCATCGTGGCCACCGAGTTGGGCCTGGAGTTGGCCAACCGCGGACATGAGGTCCACTTCATCACCTACGCGAATCCCATTCGCCTCGACCCCGGCATCCCCCGTATTCATTACCACGAAGTGGAGGTTTCCACTTATCCGCTGTTTCAATATCCGCCGTATTGCCTCGCGCTGGCCTCGCGCATGGCGGAGGTGGCGGAGCAGCATCGCCTGGATCTGCTGCACGTACATTACGCCATCCCGCACTCCATCTCGGCGATGCTGGCGAAGGACATGCTGGCGCCGGTACGGCGTCTGCCCTTCATCACTACTCTGCACGGCACGGACATCACCCTGGTGGGCGCGGACCGTTCGTATTTTCCCATCACCAAGTTCTCCATCGAGAAGTCCGATGGCATCACCTCCATCAGCGAGTATTTGCGGCGGCAGACGGTGGAAGTGTTTGGCGTGCGCAACGACATCCGGGTGATTACGAACTTCGTCAATTGCGACGTATATAAACCGGACCGCGAGAAGGCCATGGCGAAATGCTACGCGCCGGCGGATGGAAAGCTGCTGATCCACGTTTCGAATTTCCGGCCGGTGAAGCGCGTGCAGGATTGCGTGCGCATCCTGGCGGAGGTGGTGCGGCATGCGCCCGCGCACCTGCTGATGGTGGGCGATGGGCCGGAGCGGGGACCCGCCGAATACCTGGCGCGCGAGTTGGGAGTGGAACGGCATGTTTCGTTTCTCGGCAAGCAGAACCACGTGGAGCGCATCATTCCGCTGGCCCACGCGCTGCTGATGCCTAGCGAACTGGAGTCGTTCGGACTCGCCGCGCTGGAAGGCATGGCCTGCGGCGTGCCGGCGGTGGGCACACGCGTAGGGGGCGTCCCCGAATTGATCGCCGATGGCGTGGACGGCTACCTGGAGGCCGTGGGGGACATCACTGCGCAGGCCGCGCGCGTGACCGCGCTGGTGACCGACGACGAACTGCACGACCGCCTTTCGCAGGCGGCGCGCCAGACCGCCACGGAACGGTTTTGCGCGGATAAGATCATTCCGATCTACGAACGATACTACGAAGAAGTCTGCGGGCGCGTGCGGTAGTTTAAACCCAGGCATACCTCCGTCCCCCTCCCCGCCCGCCTGTCCGGCGCCTCAATCGCCCACAAGCGAGAACATTCCGCCCCTGCGCCCACCTGTACTATTGGCACAATCTCATCCCGCACGTCCCGCCAGCATGTTCCACGAGCCGCTGGCCGGACAATTCGAGCAATTCGCACGCCTCATCGAACCGCACCTGCGCCGGTTGGATGCGGCTCTGCGGCGCCACCTGAAAGCCGCGGGGCCTGCCGGGGCGTGCGACGCGCGGCAACTCAAGCCGCTCTCGCTGATCACTTCGGGCGCGGCCGCCCGCCTGGCGTGCGCCGGCCGGCCGGTTGCCGATTTCTTCGAGCAGGTGGGCTACAACAGCCGGCGCCTGGCCAAGCTGAACGTTCCACCTAAGCACGTGGTGGAAGCGCTGCGCGAATACGACCGGGATCTCGATGCGCTGCTGGCCAAGCGTCATCCGCGGCAGTATGCAACGCTCCAAAGCTTACGGCGGCAACTGCACTTCCGCACTCTGTTGGCCGTCAACAGCGCTTACTACCAAGTGCGCGAAGCCGAGACCCAAGCCTTCTACGGCCTGCTGCGGGCGGAGGTGGAGGCTACCGGCCTGGACGATCTGCTGCACCGCTTCATTCTGATCCTGACCCGCACGTTCCGCGCGCAGGCCGGCCGCATGATCCCCTGCGGAGATCGTCCCCCCGTGGCCTCGGGGTTGCTGAGGCGCCTGGCGCGGCCCTGCTACATCGCCGCCGGCAGCCGCGACGAGGAATTGGTTTTGGATCGGAGCATGCGCGGCGTCTTTCAATCCTACTGGTCTATTCCGTTTTTCACGGACGGCCGCCTGAGCGGACTCGTCCAATTCGGTTTTCGCACGCCTTACCGCTGGCTGCCGCGCGAATTGGACCTGCTGGACGCGTTCGCGGAGCGGTGCCTGCGCGCCGCGGAGCGCGTCCGCCTGATCCAGGATCTGGCGGCGCGCGAGGAGCAGGTGCGCTCCCTGGCGGCGCATCTTCTGCAGGCCGAAGAGGACGAACGCCGGCGGATTGGCAGGGAATTGCACGACGAGGCCGGCCAATCCATGCTGTTCCTGCGCCTGCACCTGGAAATGCTCGAAAAGGACGCGCCGGCCGATCTGCAGCCGAAACTGGCCGAGGCGCGCGGCGTCACCGAGCGAATCATCGCGGAGATCCGTCGCATCGTCACCGCGCTGAACCCTTTGGTCGTTGAGGAATTGGGCCTGCCGGCCGCCATCCGCCACCTGAGCGCGCGCTTCAGGAAGCTGTATCCGATTAAGCTGCGCCTCAGGCTGACCCCCTATGGCGTCCGCCTGCCGCGCGAAACCGAGACCGCCGTCTATAGGGTCGTGCAGGAGGCTTATCAGAATATCGGCAAACATTCTCAGGCTTCGCGGGTAAACCTTCTACTGACATCCACCGATACATTATTGGAACTGAACGTCGCGGATGACGGCATCGGATTCGAAGTGGGCCGTGCGATGGCTCAACCCAAGTCGTTCGGGTTGAACGGCATGCGCGAGCGCATCGCCCTGTTGGGAGGCCGCTTGGAGATCCACAGCAGTCCCGGGCATGGGGCCACGATTGCGATGCGATTGCCGATTCCCCCCGTTGGCGATTCTCAGTCCCAGTAGGTGGGGCAGGCAGCCTGCCTGTGAGACGACTATGGCAATTCGAACACTTTTGACCGACGACCACACCCTGTTTCGGCAGGGTATTAGAACCCTGCTTTCCGCCACACCGGACCTGGAGGTGGTAGGCGAAGCCGCCAATGCGGCGGATGCAATCAGGCAAGCCGCCGAACTCCGGCCCGATGTCGTGCTAATGGACATTAGCATGCCGGGGATGAGCAGCTTTGAAGCCACCCGCCAGATCCGCAAGAGCCGGCCTGAGACTAAGGTGCTGTTCCTGACCATGTACGACGATGAAGACTACCTGGCGGAGTCCATGGAGGTGGGCGCCAGCGGGTACCTGCTGAAGGACAGCCCGGCGGAGCAACTGGTGTCGGCCATAGGCGAAGTGCACCGCGGCGGCAGTTATCTCAGCCCCCGCATGCTTTCGCATCTGGTGGATGATTTTCGCAGCCGGGTACGGTCCGCCACCCGCCAACCGCGATTTAACACCCTCACGCGGCGCGAGATGGAAATCCTCAAATTCCTGGCGGAAGGCAATTCCGTCAAAGACATAGCCGGCACCCTGAATCTGAGCGTCAAGACCGTCGAGGCGCACAAATTCAACCTGATGCGCAAGCTCGATATTCATAACAAGGCGCAATTGGTGCAGTACGCTATTCAGAAGAAAGTCATCCGCCTGGACGCATAGGGCAAGCAGAATTTGGGCAGTGAGTCGATTTGTTTGTGGGGCAGCTTGTTGTCACCCTGCGGGCCAATCGTTAATCGGCCCAGCCTGGCGCCGATTCCCAATAATTCCTGATCGGCGCAATTGAACCACCACCGAAAACTCCGACCGAGCAAATCAAGGAACGCGACGATTTCATAGATGCGAGCGTTTGTGAGATGGATCGTGCCGGGCCGTGCAGAATCAACTCCCTGACGGAGCATCCTTGCTGGACCGCGCTGGCTTTCAGCCGCACGAATGTACCATAATTCATGCGCGGCTTGATCCGATGGCCGCGTTGCGCTATCACTAATGGATTGTATGCGTGTCGCTCTGTTGCTGATGACGGTCCTGTGCGCGCGGGCTGACACGGCCCGCTACGAGTTGCGCGGCCGTTTGCTTCCCGCCACCCGCGCGTCCGTGTGGCTGCATGGCGCAACCGCGCCGTTCGAGGACAGCGCGCTGGCCGGCGACGACGGGCGGTTCCGTTTCCGCGACCTGCCGGCCGGCACTTACACGCTGGGCGCCTTCGTGCCGGCGCGCGGCGAGCTGCGCCGCACGATCGAGGTGGGGCCCAGCCAGGCGGACGCCCGGAAGCGCATCGAACTGACGGTGGAGCTGCGCGACGGTGAGTTCGAATCGCGCGACAGCTTGCGCCGCGAGGCCATGGTTTCCGCCAGGGAGCTGGCCATTCCGGAGCGCGCCCACCACGAGTATGAGGAAGCCGAAAAGCGGCTTGCCCGGCGCGACGTGGAAAGCGCGGTCGCGCATTTCGAGCGCGCCGTCGAGCTGGCGCCGCAATTCTCGGAAGCGTGGAACCATTTGGGCACCATCGCCTATCAGTCGCGCGATTATACCCGCGCGGAGACTTGCTTCCGGAAAGCGCTGGACGCCGATCCTAATGCCTTTCAGCCGCTAGTCAACCTGGGGGGAGTGTCGATTAATCTGAGTAAGTTCGAGGATGCGCTGCAATATAATCTGTACGCGGCACTTACCCGGCCGAACGACGCGCTGGCTAACTCCCAGCTTGGCATGAGTTACTTCTACTTAGGTAAGTTGGACCTGGCGCAGAAATATCTTACAGCCGCCAAACACCTCGACCCCGCGCATTTTTCGCATCCGCAACTGATGCTGGCGGAAATCGCCTTGCGCCGGCAGGACCGCACGGCGGCGGCCCGTGAACTGGAAGAATTCCTGCGCTATCACCCGGATTCGCCGCAGGCGTCCCAGATCAAGGAAAAACTGGCCCAGTTGCGCGCACAGTCCTTCTGACTTCTGTCTCCTGTCTCCTGACTCCTGTCTTCTTTCTTGCTTAGTCGAACAAGCCGATCTGCTCCTTCGGGACCGGCTTCGGTTTGCGGCGGCGCAACGGGCTTCCCACGACTCCCAGCACCTGCAGTTCCACCAGCGCCGCGCGCGGGAGGAATAACCGCTGGTTGTTGGAGTACGGGTCCGGCGGGACCACCGAAAAGCCGTGGGATTCCATCGCCAGCAGGTTATTGGCCAGGATGCCGTCCATCACCTCGCCGTCCCGGAACTTGACCCGCACCCAAAGTCCATCCATCTTGGGCCGGGTATTGAACACCTTGCGCTCTGTGGCGGGGTCCGGCGGTTCGAAATCCTTCACAAATTGAACCGCTTTCACCTCGTCGTAGGGCACTACGGAGTAATCCCCGTCCGGGGTCAGCAGTTCCACCCCGGTGGGCCGCAGATAAGTCAGCGGGTTTACAAACCCGAGCAGGGGCTCCCGCTCAAAACGGCTGATCCGGACTTTTTTTGAGGTCGAGCCGGCCAAAATCAATCCCTAAGTGGAAACATTGTTTTCAAAATGGTTTCAAACATCGGTCGGGGTTATTGTATCATTGGCACGGATGGGCAACGGATGGGCACAATGAACGACGCGTCTCCGCCGCCGGCTGGAGCTTTGCCGCGCGAGGCCGCTTCGTTCCTCGATTTTTGCAGAATCGAAAAGGGGTTAGCCGCCAATTCCTTGGAAGCCTACCGAACGGACTTGCAGAAATTCGTCCGGTTCGCGGGCCGTCAGTGCGGCGGCGCCATTCCGGATGTGGAAGCGGCGCGCCGCTATTTGGACTCTCTCTATCGGGCCGGACTGGGCAGCCGGTCGGTCGCCCGGCACTTATCGACGCTGCGCAGTTTCTATGCGTTTCTGGTGCGCGAAGGCCGCATCTCGAGCGATCCGACGGAACATCTGGGCGCTCCACGGCAGTGGCAGACTATCCCTAAGTTTATGAATCCGGAGGAAATCGAGCGCTTGTCTCAGTCTCCGGACGCCGGCCGGCCCATCGGCCTGCGCGACCACGCCATGATCGAACTGCTGTATGCCACCGGACTGCGGGTTTCCGAGCTCTGTAGCTTGGGCATAGGCGACCTGAACCTGGATCCGGGTGTCCTGCGGGCCACCGGCAAAGGCAGGAAACAACGGATGATTCCGGTCGGTAAAGCCGCGCTCGCAGCCGTCCGGGCGTACCTGGAAACCGGCCGTCCCGCGATCCTAAAGACCCGTCCCAGCCGCTATCTTTTCGTAACGGCGCGGGGCGGCCCGATGACCCGCCAGGCGTTCTGGAAACTGCTGCGCAGCCATGGACGGAAGGCCGGCGTTTTTCACCATTTGACGCCGCATGCCATCCGGCACAGCTTCGCCACCCACCTGTTGGAGGGGGGCGCGGACTTGCGTAGCGTGCAGACCATGCTCGGGCATGCGGATATTTCGACCACCCAGATCTACACCCACGTGATGCGGTCGAGGCTGCGAAAGACGGTCGACGAGCACCATCCCAGAGCTTGATTGGAACCCCATGAGCGACTATATGTTCATGCTGGAGAGCCACTTGAGCGCGGACCAGAACCGCGTGCTGGAACAGGTGCAGGCGGCCGCGGGCGCCGCCGGTGTCAACCTGTTTCTGACCGGCGGCGGAATGCGCGACATGCTCGGTGGATTCCGCATTCGCGATCTGGACTTCAGCGTGGAAGGCCGCGCCCTGAAGGTGGCCAAGGCGCTCGAGGAGCAGGGGGCCCGCGCGCTGGCGGTGGACGAGGATCGCCGCACCGCGGAGTTGCTATTCCCGAATGGCGTGACCGCGCAAGTGGCCATGTCGCGCAAGGAGCGTTATGCCAAGATGGGCGCCAAGCCGCAAGTGATTCCCGCCACCATTCAGGAGGATTTGCGCGGCCGCGATTTCACGGTCAATGCCATGGCGCTCTCCTTGAACCGCGCCTCCCGGGGCCTGCTGCTCGACCCCACCAACGGCTTGGCCGATCTGGGCAGGCGCGAGATGCGCAGCACCCACCCGTACGTGTTCTATGACGACCCGGCCCGCCTGCTCAGGCTGGCTCGCTTACGGGTCAGGCTGTCGTTCACGGTGGAGGAGCGCACCCGCGTGCAGTATGACAATGCGCGCGCAGCCCACGTGGAGAATCTGATTCCGCTGCGCACGCTGCTCGAGGAATTGCATCTCGTCTCGGCGGAACCCAGTCCGGTGGAAGCGCTGCAGGCGCTCGATCGGGATGGCTTGCTGGCATTGTTTTCACCGGCGCTGGCCGGATCCAAGCTGAATTTGCAGGCTTTGACGCGATTGGAAAAAGCCGCCAGGCTGGTGGAATCCGCCAATATCGTGGCGGCTCCCCAGTTTGGGACGTTTCTGTTCGCGCTTACGGCTAAGCTGACTCCCAAGGAAACGAGCGGCCTGTTCAAGGCCGTCGATATGCCTAAAGCGGAGATCGACCAGATGCGCGGTCTGGAGCCGCGCGCCCGTAAGCTGGAGCAGGCATTGAAGTCGGCGCGCGTAAAGAAGCCTTCGCACGTCTACCAGATCTTGGCTGGCGCGCGGGCCGACGAGATGGTCTTTCTACTGGGCAACTCGATGGAGAGGGTGGTGCAGGAGCGCATCCGCAATTACCTGCAAAAGTACCGGCCCACCATGCAAGAGGTCGCGTCTTCCGAATGGGAAGCCCTCGAAGGGCAGCCGGGCACGCCCAAATACACCCGGAACCGGCAGGCGTTCCTGGCCGCGCGCCTGGATGTACGGCCGCGCAAGCCCCCGGTACCGGAGCAGGAATCGCCCGCGCCGCTCGAGGCTGCGGACCGCAGCCGGGCACGCTGACGCGGAGCCTCCGCGGGATTCGCAGCGGGGCGCTTTTTTATCCGCTCCGGCATGTGATTGAAAGCAGCCGTCGCCCCGCCAAAACCCCTTGGAAAGTACCGATGCTTGCCCCCGCTCCTGTCGCCCGTGCAACCCATATATGGTATATCTTGCAACCAGCCTTTACCATATATTGTGTTATTGGTAGCTAGTCTCCTATTTTGGCTTAAGAAGTACCATACGGGCTGGTGTGTGGAGTACAAGTAATTGAATATAGACAGATTGAAACAGCGAAAATTCTCAGCAAAAAGTCTTGCATTTTTTAGGCGCTTCCTGTATGCTTCAAGGTGTTCTGGTATCAGCCTGTTCGGCCCTCAAAGCCGCTGGTGTATTGGTTCTAAAAATTAGAAATGCGATTCGGAGGAGACGCTATGAAAAAAACTTTGGTTTTGTTGGCTTTCTCGTTGCTTTCGCTGGGTGTCGCGAGCGCATCGAGTTTGCCATGCACCATCAGCGGAACGGCTCTCGACGCTGCGGTGGGCAGTTCCACCGTGGTAACCTGCGGCGGTCTGACGTTTGACAATTTCCAGGTCATTAATGCGACTGGCGGCGCCGCCGGTATCGTGGACCTTACCAGTATTTCCGACGGATCGGCATGCAACTCGGAGAATGAGGTCTGCCTGTCGTTCAATCCCAACCTGCAGAGTAACCAGGATGAGGCGCTTCTGTTCACGGTAACGGGCAGCATCAACCAGATTGATATGCAGGTCGGCGGGGAAGGCGCCAGTATCACGGAGTTGGCTTGCACGGCCCCCGTTCCCACGTCGGGCCAATCGCTCGGTGTATGCCCCGGAGCTGACTTGCTGGGATCGATCACCGTTTCGTCGAACGAAACTGCCGGCGTTTTGCCTTGCGACCCCCCGACCAACGCCTGCTTCGCCTCTACTTCTCCCGTTTACATCTTCAAGAACATAAACGTGGAGACTGGAGGATTGAGCGAGTTCACCCAGACCTTCGACCCCGCTTCGGGAACCCCGGAACCCGTAAGTATGGTTCTGTTGGGATCCGGATTGCTGGGCCTGGGACGGCTGCGCCGGAGATCGCGTAAGAACAAGAATTAGCTGCAAGTCCGGCCGGATCTCCTCCTATCGAATTTCGTGGGCTCCCCGCATAGGGGAGCCTTTTTTGTTTTCCTGGCGCATCGCCGCGCGCACCCCCAGGTACCCAGTCAGCCGAAAAGATGCACTCGTATTGTAGAATCCCGGAAGGGACATGCGGCAGCGCGTTGCGATTACAGGTGCCGGTCTGGTAACGCCTCTCGGGCTGACCGCGGCGGAGAACGTGGCGCGCTGTGGCCGCGGCGAATCGGGAATCGGACCGGCCGTGGCCTTTGCCGTGGGCGGTCATACGGCCCAAGCGCTGGCCACCGTAGCCGAGTTCGAACTGGAACCGTTCCTGACCAGGGCGGCATTGATCCGCGCAAGGTAGACGCTTCGCGCGTGGGGATTCTACGTGGGTTCCGGCCGGACCGGCGTGGAGTACGACCACTTTTCGCACTGTAGATTGCGTAATGAAGATCCGGCGCCGTCATTTGGCACTAAAGAGTACAGACAATGGAGCGCTCGGTATGTTGTATTACAAACCATTGAATCTAAAGCCTTGTGTTTTTCATGCGGCTCCTGTATGCTTCAGATTGTTGTGGCTTCAGCCTGTTCGGCCCGCAAGGCCGCTGGCACGGTGGATCTAAAAAATTAGAAATGCGATTCGGAGGAGACGGTATGAAAAAAATCTTGGGCGTGTTGGCTTTCTCGTTGCTTTCGCTGGGGGTCGCGAGCGCATCGAGTTTGCCATGCACCATCGCCGGAACGGCTCTTGGCGCTGCCGTGGGCAGTTCCACCGTGGTAACCTGCGGCGGTCTGACGTTTGACAATTTCCAGGTCATTAATGCCACTGGCGGCGCGTCGGGATTCGTGGACCTTACTGCTATGTCCGACGGGTCGGCATGCAACTCGGAGAATGAAGTCTGCCTGTCGTTCAATCCCAACCTGCAGAGTGGCCAGGACGAGGCGTTTCTCTTCACGGTGACGGGAAGCATCAACCAGATTGATATGCAGGTCGGCGGGGAAGGCGCGAGTATCACCGAGTTGGCTTGCACGGCCCCCGTCCCCACTTCGGGATCGTCGCTCGGTGTATGCCCCGGGGGTGACTTGCTGGGATCGATCACCGTTTCGTCAAACGAAACTGCCGGCGTTTTGCCTTGCGACCCCCCGACCAACGCCTGCTTCGCCTCTACTTCTCCCGTTTACATCTTCAAGAACATAAACGTGGAGACTGGAGGATTGAGCGAGTTCACCCAGACCTTCGACCCCGCTTCGGGAACGCCGGAGCCGGTAAGCATGGTCTTGTTGGGATCCGGGTTGCTGGGCCTGGGACTGCTGCGCCGGAGATCGCGTAAGAACAAGAATTAGCTGCAAGTCCGGCCGGATCCTCTCCTATCGAATTTCGTGGGCTCCCCGAATAGGGGAGCCTTTTTTGTTTGCTGGCACATCGGCCGCGCGCACCCGGTACCCTGTCATCCGAAGAGATGTCACTCGTATTGTAGAATCTCGGAAGGGACATGCTGCAGCGCGTTGCGATTACAGGTATCGGTCTGGTAACGCCTCTCGGGCTGACCGCGGCGGAGAACGTGGCGCGCTGTGGCCGGTGCGAATCCGGAATCGGACCAGCCGTGGCCTTTGCCGTGGACGGTCATGCGGCCCAAGCGCTGGCCACCGTAGCCGAGTTCGAACTGGAGCCGTTCCTGCGCTTCCCCAAAAACTACAAATTCATGGGCCGCGCGGTGCGGTTCGCCATGCGGGCGGCCCACGAAGCTATCCAGCAGAGCGGCATCGATCCGCGCCAGATGGACCCTTCGCGCGTGGGGATTCACGTGGGCTCCGGCCAGACTGGCGTGGAGTACGACCACTTTTTCCCCTCGCTCATCATGGCTTGGGACGCCGGCCGGGAGATGGATTACAAGTATCTGGGCGGTCTGCCTTCCCACCTCATCGACCGCTACATTTGCCTGCGTACGCTAGCTAACGGCGGACTGGCGCTATTGTCCACCGAATTCGGCATCCGCGGCCCCAATGGCAACTTCACCCAGAAGGATACGGCGTCGGCGCAGGCTTTGCAGGCGACTTACCTGGACTTGCTTGAAGATCGCTGCGACGTAGGGGTCGCGGGCGGCTACGATTCGCTGGTTACCACCGGAAACTTTCTGGCTTACGAACAGGCCGGGTTGCTCTCGCACGCGGATCCGGCCGACGCCTACCGGCCCTTCGATAGCCAGGCGGACGGGTTGGTGCTCGGCGAAGGCGCGGGCTTCCTGGTGCTGGAGAGATGGGAGCGCGCCGCGGAACGGGGAGCCACCATTCTGGGCGAGTTTTTGGGCGCCGGATCGGCCATGGGAGCGAACGAAGCATGGCGCCCGGCCTGGACCGCGGAAACCATCTGTAGGGCCGCCCGCCAGGCGTTGGCCGATGCGCAGCCGGATTTCGTGGTGGCCTCCGGCCTGGGTACCGTGGAGGAAGACCGCTGCGAGGCCCTGGCGCTGACCGCGCTGGCTGCGATAGACGGGCGCCGCGCGCCAGTCACCGCCTTGAAGAGCCGGACCGGTTATATGGGCGCGGCCACCGCCGCCGCGGAATTAGGACTTGGGCTGTTGTGCGCGCGCCAAGGCTTCGTGCCGGCCATCGCGCGCCACACCGGCTCCACCCCGCATGCCACCCTGGATCTGGTAAGCGGCGCCGCGCGCCGCATCGAAGAGACCGAGCCATTGGGCCTGTTCCTTTCCTGCTCGTGGGGAGGCGCTGTGGCAGCCCTCGCCGCCCGCGCCATCCGAACCTGAGATGCTTGCACCGTGAGCATGACCCCTGGAGGGCGGCCAATCTTGGCCGCAGCCGGCTTTCAGCCGGCCTCCGTGCGGGGCAGACTTCCAGTCAGGCATCGCACCCCGCTCCCTTACAGCAAATCGTCCCGCCCCTGCTTCTCCAGGATTTTTACCACCTCGCCCACCCGCTGCGCCGAATTACGGTCGGCGATCAGCAGCGCATCGGGAGTGTCGATGACGATCAGGTTCGATACACCCACCAGCGCCGCCAGCTTTCCGCCCGTATCCACATAATTGCCGCTGGCTGCCTGGCAGATGGCGTCGTGCAGCAGGACGTTTCCGTCCGCGTCGTGCGGCAGCAGCTCATAGACTGCGTTCCAGCTTCCCACGTCGTTCCAGCCGATCTCCGGACACGCGATGCCCGCTACCCCGCGCGCTTTCTCCATCACCGCGTAATCGATGGAAATGTTCTCGCACAGCGGGAACGCCTCGCGCAGCTTGGCCGCGAACCCGGCGTCCTGGAATGCCGGCAAAGCGGCCAGGATACTCGCCGTTCGCGGCAGGTTCCTGCGCAGTTCGTCCAGCAGCACGCCCGCGCGCCAGAAGAACATACCCGCATTCCAGAAGAACCGGCTGGCGGCCACGTACCGGCGCGCTGTGCGCGCGTCCGGCTTCTCCTGGAAGCAACGGATCGCGACGGGCTTCGGTCCCGGCTCCGTCCCCCGCGGAAACTCGATATAGCCGTACCCGGTTTCGGGCCAGCGCGGCAGAATGCCGAGCACCACCATTTGTCCCCGCTCCGCTGCGCGCAACGCCGCGCGTACCAATTGCCGGTAGCGGCCTTCCCGGGCGATGATGTGGTCCGCCGGAAAAACTCCCATCACCGCATCCGCATCGATCGATTGCAGGATGTGCGCCGCCAGACCGATGGCCGGCGCCGTATTGCGTTGCGCGGGCTCCGCCAGAATCTGCGGCGCGGGCACCTCCGGAAGCTGGCGCACGATTTCCTCGCGCAGGTAATCGTTGGTCAGCACCCACAGCCGCTCCGGGGGAATCACCGCCCGCAGGCGGTCCACCGTGTTTTGGATCAGCGAGCGGGATCCCGCCACGTTCAGCACTTGTTTGGCGGAACGCCGCCGGCTGCGCGGCCAGAAGCGCGTGCCGCGGCCGCCCGCCAGAATCAGGCCATAGTGGTGCGAATTAGGCAGGTGGGACGGGCCTCCTGGCCTTTCGTTCGGGGCGCGTCAATTGACCGCGACTCCGTGCACCAGCATGAAAGTCCGCCGCCAGCGGGTCTTGGTGAAGAAGTGCAACAGCAGGTCTTCCAGATGGTCGATGCCGATGGTGGGGTTCGACAGCGCTTCGGTCGGCGCGTCGTAGGACCAGTAAATGATCAGCGGCTTGCCGATGATGTTGTCCCGCGGCACGAATCCCCAATAACGGCTGTCCAGCGAAGAATCCCGGTTATCGCCCATGGCAAAATAGCTGTCCGGCGGCACCACTACTTCGCCGTTCACCACATGGTGGTCCAGCATGTCCTGCCCGGAGTCGGAAATGTGTACGTCCGGATCGCTGGGGAAATTGTCCCGGTAGGAATCGATATATTCGGTCTTGTGGTATACGTACGGCTCGTCCAGTTTCTTGCCGTTGAGGTACACCGCCTTGTTCACCAGCTTGATGCGATCGCCGGGCACGCCCATGCAGCGCTTCACGAAAGTCTGGCGGATATCCACCGGATAGCGGAACACGATGATGTCGCCGCGCTTGACATTCTCGTAAGGCAGAATGAATTTGGAAACGGGCCCCGGGGGCGCGTAGGCCAGCTTATCCACCAGCAGGTGGTCGCCGATCAGCAGCGTGTCCTCCATGGACCCCGTGGGGATGACGAAAGCCTGCACCAGCGTGGTCGTGCCGAAAAGCAGCAGGATGATGGTCACGGTCCATTCGGCGATAAAGCTGCGCGGCTGATCCGCGCTGACCGGCGCCCCCATTATCCAACTCCATTTCCATCGCCTCGGGGAAGCGGGACTCTTCTCGCCTGCCAGCGTTGCTGCCTTCTTTTGTTCCACAGACACCTATTGTAGCGAAAGCTTGATATTCTGTGGGAAACGGAGTGCATCCGGAGACATATTGAGCGCCGCCATAACCGATTCTACGCAGATTCCCGAAAAGCCCGCCCGCCGCCAGCCGGTCGGGCTGGTGTTCTGCTGCACCATCTTGGGGGCGGCCGCGCAGATCCTGATGAAGACCGGGGCCAACCGCATGGCGAATCCCGGCTTGCTGGGCATGGCCACCAATCTGCCGCTGATGGGCGGGTACTGTCTCTACGGCATCTCCACGCTGCTGCTGGTGCTGGCCCTCAAGGACGGCGAGTTATCGTTGCTCTATCCCGTGATTGCGCTCACCTACGTGTGGGTCACGGCGCTCTCGTTTCTGATCTTTCACGACCACATCAACCCGTGGAAGCTGCTGGGCATCGTTTTCATCGTTGCGGGCGTGGCCGTGCTGGGCAAAGGCGGCCGGCGTTGAAGACTCCCATCGGCAATATGCTGTTGGTGCTGCTCGCCTCGTTTATCGGGTCGTTTGCCGCGGTGTTCATGAAATCCGGCGCCGGGCAGTTGCGCCAAGGCTGGCTGTACATGTTCATCGCCCGGGATCCGCCCTTTTTCAACTGGCGCCTGGCCTCGGGCGTCGGATTGTATCTGCTCTCGTCGTACTTCTTTGTGCTGGGTATCCGCCCGCCGGGAGAGCTTTCGGTCCTGTATCCCATGGTGTCGCTGGGCTACATCTTCACCCTGATCTGGTCGCGCATCTTCTTCAATGAGCCCTTCACGCGCGTGAAGTTCATCGGTCTCTTCATGATTGTCGTGGGCGTGTTCTTCGTGGGCCTGGGGAGTAAGTAGAAGTGATGGTCAATTTGGTTGTGGGGCAGGATGGTATCCTGCGGGCCGATTGTTAATCGGCCCAGAAGTAGCGCCCCACCCCTTGCATTCTCCGCAACTTTCGTACGCAGCCGGCGATGTTTGTTGGCTCGTCCATCCTCCCGAAGATCTCCGGCGCCCTGATCGGACACCTGAAGACGGCGTGCACGATCACTTCCACATCCGCGGATCGAAGTGGAACGGCGCCGGATCCGAGAACCGCAGGTCCTTGAAATCCGCATGCGACGGATTGATGAGCAAGCTGTACTCCTCCGGGATCACCGCCGAGGGCACCAAGCGGCAGACTGATGAGGCCGACACCAGCCACCTCTCCCCTACCAGCCAAAGTTCCTGCGGAAAAGGAAACGCGCGCCATGATTGGGGAAGAGATGCGATATTTACCCGTTCGCATCTCACGCTGTCCGGAATCGATATGCGAATGGACACTAGGTCCGAGGGCGCATCTGCGGGATCCAGGTTTACGAAGTATTCAAGGGACGCCAAGGCGAGGCTCGATGACGCATAAGCTACGCGCGTGCCCGGAGGCGTCCATCTGCCGCCGCGCCGTCTCGATCCTTCCCCATCGAACGCCGCGGCCGGCGGCTTCGCATATCGGCGTTTCGAAATCCGCCAACCATCCATCAGCTATATACGCCGTACTCGATGCGATCCAGCAATGCTTCCACCTCATGCGCGCCCGCGGAAGTGTCGAGCAAGGTAATTGGAATCTCTCCTCCCAACGCGCGGTTTGGCGCCGTCAGCCAGTGCGCCGCCCTGTCCCTGTCGCCCAGGGTATCGATGGCCTTCGCCAAGGTGCTCGCCGTCCGGATCACAATGTCCGATTGCTCCGGCGTCAGACGCGCCGCCGGCGAAGCATTCCGGCTCAGCGCGTGCGGAAGAAAACCGATTAAAGCCCCCAGCGGTCCCATTGCCGGCAGACCAATCGCATCCGCCAACCAAGCGGCCGTCTCGGCTGGCAACCCTTGCCGCGTCGCGCGGGCGAGGTCTAGGTTCGATTTGACCGATGCGCCGAGCACCCGCTCCCCTCCGAGCAAATCGGCAACCTGAGTATCCATATCCAATTATCGTCTCAAACCAACTTCAAATTGCAATTGTGGTCTCCGAGTCTGGCGCCAGCGGAGGCGCCGCGCTAATGCCGCAACCGGCGAACCGTGGGTGAAGGCCGGTAATCGGCCGTTTCAGCCGCTCCATGCGGTCCTCCAGCCTGTGGACTTCGGAGCGGATGAAGTCCTTGAGGTCGTCCAGGCGTTTGTCTGTCGCGGCGAACTTCGCGTCCACGTAGTTCTTAAGATCGTTCAAGCGGGAATTGTGAAACAACACTCCCAGGCCGATGCCGTGCATCGCTTAAACTACATCCACAACTTTGCGGCTGCCCTATTTAATCTCGAACCGGCCGAAGGCCAGCCCCAGATCCCGCACGTCCGGGCTAACCCGCACGGTGCGGCTCACTTCCACCGTGATATCGATTTCGCTCGTACCGGCAGTCTCGGGCGGCAGCGCGAAGTCGAATGTGGCCTCCGCATTGCCCTTCGTAAATTGCGCGGGAGCCAGGCGGATGCCGTCCACGGTCACAGTCATCTGCAGCGGCCCATTCTGAACTTGAGCCGCCGGGCAGATCGCCGTCACATACAACCGTTGACCGGCTGTGCGCGGTCCCGGCATGCGCACGCTGGCGACGCGCGGCATCCAGCGGAATCCCGCTTCGAGCCCATACCAGCCCGGGCCGAGACGGTCCTGCGCCAGCGGATCCGCCATATCGATCCGCAGCGGCCCGGAAGCCGCCGGATCGGCGGGCGGCGCGTATTCATGCGTGATGTTGCGCAGCGGCCCCTTCCCGGCGCGGTACACCACAATCTGATCCCTGTCGAGACCGCGGCGGGCTTCGTCGGCGGGCAAGACGAACTTGGACACGTCGTCCATTTCGGGATGCGCCGAAATGCTCTGTTCGGACCCCGGAGCCAGATATACGTCCGGAATCCGCAGGAACAAAAAGGGCCGCTGCTCAATGGCGCCCCAGAACAGGTCGCTGTCGATGCCATCCAGCAGGATCACTTTGCCCGGATGCAATTCGTGGGCGCGCGCCACTCCCAGCACCAGCGCCTCCTGCGCGGCGCCACGCTCGCGATACCATTCCGCGATGCCCCGCCCCAGCGGTACGTGTTGCAGAACAAAGCCGGCGGCCAGTACCGCACTCAACGCTTTCCAAGCCGTGCCCGCACGCCAGGCCCAAGCCAGCCCGTAGCCTCCCAACATCGCCAGGCACATGGCGGGCAGCGTCAGATAGTAGTCCATGATGTGGTCGCGCAACGGAACGACGGGGCCCAGCATGATGAAATACCAGCCAAACAAGACCAGCGCCAGCCATTGCTTCCGGCGCGCCTGGTAGATGGCAAACGCCAGCAGCGCAGCCGTGCACCCCGCCATCCACACAGTGCCCGTAACCGTAGTGAAAGGAGACAGGTTACGCAGACCGATGGGCTCGAACGACCGGCGCCAGTAGGTCCACAAGGTGGCTGGAATGGCGCGATCGAAGTGCATCGTATAAGCCACGGTGCCCTGATTGGGCGCCAGAACCAGATGCAGGATGCCGTACACCGCCGACGCCGCAAAAAACGGCAGCGTCCGGCGGAAATACTTGCGCGCGCACAGCAGCGCGTAGCTTCCAACCAGGGCCGGGAACACGATGTTGGTCTCCATGGCCAGAAAGCCGGTCAGAAACGCCGCCCACGTCCAGATATAGTAGCGGCGCTCGCCCGTTTCGATGTACCGCAGGAAAAAGTGCAGGGCCAGCAGCAGGAAGAAGCCGCAAGCCACCAGGATGTACTCGGAGGTCCACGACATGGCGGTGGCCAGCTTGCTGTTCGCCACCCAGAAAATGGCGGCCCAGAATCCGGCCGCGCGATACCCCGTGAGCCGTGCGGTGACGGACTGCAACAACGCCAGGTTCGCGAACATCGTCAGGAACACCCAGATGCGGTAGGGCAGCGCGTCGCTGCCGAATATGGCGCCGAACGCCAGGAAGAACACGCGCTCACTGAGCGGGCGCCAGGTTCCCTGCACGGTCGGCTGAAACAGCGTCCGCAGCAGGCCGTTCCGTTCCTGCGCCTGGTTCAGCAGGTTCAGCCAGACGAAGTCGTCCTGTTGGAACCATGCCAGCAAGCCGGGCCAGTACAAAACCAGGCAGAAGATGCAAGGAATCGACCAGCAGGCGGCCGTGAGGAATTTCCGTCTCAACGGAAGATTATAACGGGGGGCGGGCTGCGCGGTGGGGCGGTGGGGCGGGCGTCCACGCCTGCAGCGGGTCTCCAGACCCGCTCTTCGCCGGCTTCAATTCACGGCTTCAACTGGCTGATCAGCCAGGTCCGGGCGAAACCCCAGTCACGCTTCACCGTGGCTACTGAAACACCCGCCGCCTCTGCGGTCTCTTCTTCCGTGGCGCCGCCGAAATAGCGCAGCTCCACGATGCGGGCGGCGCGGGGATCGAGCGCCTCCAGGCGGCCCAGTGCGGCATCCAGGTCGAGCAGAGCTTCCTCGCTGGGAGCGGCCAGCCCCTTGACCTCCGTGAGCGACAGCTTCACGCGGCCCCCTCCCCGCTTTTCCGCCAGGCCGGCGCGCGCATAATCGACCAGTAGGCGCCGCATCTGCTGCGCGGCTATGGCGAAGAAATGCGCACGGTTCCGCCAATCCGCCGGTTCACCGCCAAACAGCTTTAAGTAGAGTTCATTCACCAGCGCGGTGGCCTGCAGGGTGTGGCCCGGCCGCTCACGCTGCAGATGCCATGCCGCCAGCCGCCGCAGTTCCTGGTAGGCGGCCGCGAACAGGCGGTTTCCCGCGTCCTGGTCGCCGTTGCGCCAGTCCGCGAGCGCCTGGGTCAGATTGGGAGCGTTGGGCGGCATTTGTTCCCGCGAGGTACTCATGAGCTATTCTACGTGGAGATCCCGCTATTTAGGACATGCAGAGCATGACACCGGAACGCTTCCGACAGATTCGCAACCTTTTTGAGGCCGTCGTGGAACGTCCGCCGGATACGCGCGGCGCGTTTCTGGCGGAAGCCTGCGCGGGGGATTCCGATTTGCACGGCGAGGTCGAAAAGCTGCTCGCCGCGCATCGACACGATACGAATTTGCTGGCCGGACCGGCCATCCCGCCCGAGAATCCGCAGCGCCTGGAAGGCCGCCGCGTAGGTCCATATGAAATCCTCCGCGAAATCGGCCAGGGCGGCATGGGGACCGTCTATCTGGCGGTGCGCGCCGACCACGCCTTCCGCAAACAGGTCGCGCTCAAGATCGTGCGCCCCGAAGCCGGCGGCGCCGGCAGTCGGGAAGTGCTGCGGCGCTTCCAGCAGGAGCGCGAAATCCTGGCCACCCTGGACCACCCCAATATCGCGCGTCTGCTGGATGGCGGCAGCACCGAACAAGGCCTGCCCTACTTCGTGATGGAGTACGTCGCGGGCGAGCCTATCGACATCTACTGCGACCGGCACAAGCTCAACGTGGCGGCGCGGTTGGAGCTGTTTCGCACTGTGTGCGCGGCCGTGGTGTACGCGCACCGCAGCGGCATCGTGCATCGCGATCTGAAGCCTGGCAACATTCTGGTGACCGCCGAGGGCGCGGCGAAGCTGCTGGATTTCGGCATCGCCAAAGTGCTGAAGGCGGCGGAAGACGAAACGGTGTACATCACGCGCACGGGTCTGCACCTGATGACCCCGGAGTACGCCAGTCCGGAACAGGTCCGCGGCGAGGCCGTTACCGCGCTCAGCGACGTGTACTCGTTGGGCGCGATTCTCTACGAGTTGCTCACGGGCCACCGGCCTTACCGGATGCGGTCGCGCGTATTCCACGAGATCGTGCGCGTGATTTGCGAGGAGCCGCCCACACGGCCCAGCACGGCGGTAAGCCTGCCCGATGGAAGCAACGCGGAGCCGGACACCGTAACCCCGGAGATGGTCAGCCGTGCCCGCGATGCCTCCCCGGCCGAACTGCGGCGGCAGCTTACGGGCGATCTCGATAACATCCTGCTGAAGTCGCTGAGCAAGGAGCCGTTGGCGCGTTATCGTTCGGCCGGGCAACTCGACGAAGACGTGCAACGGCATCTGCAGGGTCAGCCGGTGCTGGCCCGCGGCGACACCTTGATTTACAGGACCGGCAAGTTTCTGCAGCGATACAAGATCTGGGTGATTGCCGTGTTGGCGCTGGCGGCGGCGCTGGCTACGGGCGTGGTGACCATCCGGCCGATTGGGCTGCTCTATCTGGCTGGAGGCGTGGCCATCCTGAGCCTGTGGTATGCCGCGACCGACAGAATAATGGGGCCGCGGATCGCCGAAAGCGGTTTCTGGGGCGCCCCGGCGGGCCTTGTTCTTCTGGGTATGGGGATTGCATTGCTTTTCCTGTTTTGGCGGTTCTTTCATCTGGCTTCGCTTGCCTACCTTTCCCTGGGCTTCGCAGTCATGCTTTGCCCGCCAGCTATCCGATGGTTGAGGCGGGAGCGCTGGGCCGGACGGCTGCTGCTGGACCTCAGCCGGCCAACGAAGAAATGGCGTTATTATCTGTGGGCTCTGCTCACGGCATTGTTCCTTCTCGTTTGTCTTACGAACCCGTCGTCGCGCCAAATTTATATTCCATTGACCCTTGCCGAGTTCTTTGGAGGGGCTGTGCTGATCATTGGCGGCCGGTTGGAGATCCGGGAACAAGGAATCATATTCCAGGGCACGCTGCTGCGCTGGGGAAACATCGAATCTTACGAGTGGGACTTCAGCGGCCGTCATTCTTCCATTTTCTTGGAGATCCACTTGCGACGGCTGCTGAAAGCGCTGCCCCCGGCGAGAATACCGGTCCTGCCCGAGCGGCGCAAGGCAGTTGATGCCGTGCTGTCCCGCTACCTCTCCGATTGGCCCACCGCCCAGCAACCGGGATCCGGCACGCCAGCGGCAGAGGCGGGGGGAATCGCCGGCGACGCCGGGGCGAGCACGCGCTCTGGCTACTGGATCTTCATAACGCTACTGATTCTTCTAGTGGAAATCGGCATCGTGCGCTTTTCGCCCGCGGTGCAACGAGCGATCCGCGCTCAGCAGTATTCCGCACGTCAGCGGACTAGCACGCCTCCCGCGCCAAAACCGATTCTGCCAGGCGCCATCGTCTTCTCTAATGAAGCTGCTCTAGCCGACTTGGGAAAGGGCGTAGCGCTCGATCGCTTGATCGCGCAGCGGCGCGCGTTTATAGTCGCCGATCAAGACTAGGTGCGGATTGAAAGTAGAGCCGCGACACAGGGACATCTCCGGCTCCGCGTGAAGATAACGGCGGGACCGCACCAAGGCAACGAAGGGCTGGTTATTCCCTGATCTGCCTAAACTATCTTACTGCAACGTCACCAGCACTTGAATCACGCCGCTTTCCTGGGCCAGTGGTTCCATGGCCTTGCCCACCACCGCGCCCAGCATGCGGCCGTGATCGGTGCCTTTCATGGCGTAGCCCGCGTGGGAAGACGCCACCAGCAGGTCGCCCACGCCGATCGCGCCGTTTTCGGCGGTCACTTTGCATGGCACGATGCCCATCACCGCCAGCGGAACTTCGCCCGCAAACGCGGAGTTGTCCATCGCATGCACGGTGGCGAGAATGCCTGGTTTGGTCGAATAGATGCCCGCCACTCGCGTCGAGTAAGCGTCCTGTGAGCGTTCCAAACGCCGGTTCCCGGTGGGATCGATGGCCAACAGATCTCCCGGTTCGTATCGCAAACGATCTCCGCGCACTGCGACCGACTCGGCGAAATCGGCGCCGCCGGTCTGCGTGCCGCCGTCGAAATACCCCTTGCCGGTGCCGTCCACCCGGAACACATTCGCGCCGTTATTCTGCCCTATCAAGACGTTGCCGCCGCCAATGTTATTGAAGATTCCGGCGGTGCCGGTGGCGCTGTGATCGTAAACGACTATGCCAATCGTGGCGCCCGTGGTGGACCCAGCGTCAATTAGCGCGGCGGTACCCCCGGAGCTGAAGCTATAGGCCGCCAAACCGGTTGTCGCGCCCGTGGTGGCGGTAGCTTCAAATACTCCACCAGTGCCGCTGGTGCTGTAGTCATAAGCCTCCACGCCAACCGTCGCGCCCGTCGGGGACGTAGCGAAGGCCGAGATTCCAATATCGATAGGTCCGTTACCGACTCCTTCCAGGCCATAACTCAGATTGGTCGTATTGCCGGTGGCATCTCCGCGCACGCCGACACCGCCCGGACCGTACGCGATACCTTGTACTCCACGCTGCCCGCTGGAGGTGGTGGCCACAGCTTGGCCGAACACACCCACGCCCGACGGGTTGTTATCGGTTCCCAACACGCCCGATGTATTGCCACTGGCGCCGTTGGATGTGCCGGCAACTCCCGCCGCCAGCGTCCCTGTTGCGGTTGGGGCGCTATTCACGATTCCCAACATGCCATACGCCGTGCCGGAAGTAGCCTTCGAGTTCCCCTCGAGGGCCGGCGTTCCCGCCGTGTTGGTGGTCACCACATCCAGAAATGCGCTCGGGGCCGTGGTGCCGAGGCCCACACGGCCGCCGGTCTGGTATAGCACGGCATCGCCGATTGCACTGGTCGATGTCCACTTGGCGAGGTAGTCCGCGTTTCCGCTGCCCGTGACCTGCCCTGCCGCAGGCGAGAACCCGAGCGTCAAGGCGCAAGTTGCAACTGTAAGTAATGCGGTTACCGTCCGAGTCCCGATCCGTTTCTTCATAGGAGTCATCCCTTCAATTGACATTCACCCGGAAATGGCTTCCAGGATAGAAGAATTATACACCCGCCTCTTTCCTTGAGTCTTAAATAGGCGAAGCGCGGCTAGGCCTCTGTCAATTTGGTTGTGGCGCAGTTTGCCAACCAGGTTGCCATCCTGTCCTCATGGCCCTGCGGGCCACCAAATGTGATGAAAACGCTTGGAGGGCGGCCAATCTTGGCCGCAGCCGCCTTTATAGGCGGCCAGAGCCGGCTGAAAGCCGGCTCTGGGCAGAACTGCCCGCCCTCCAGGGGCGTGCTTTCGACGGTGCCCCACAGAGGCACGCGCGTGCGTGCTCCACGCGGGTATTACGGTTTGGCCTTCGCCCTGGCGGCGGGCTTCGACGGCGCCTTCGGCTTGGGATTCCAAAACTCCGGATCTCCCGCCGCGAACTCCTTCGAGACGTAGCTCATCCGCGGTTCGAAAGCGAACAGCAAGTTCTCGGTCGACTGGATCGCCTCCGGCGCCAGCGCATCGAAACGCTGCCGGTTGCGGTCCCCCATGGCTTGCCGCGCGGCCGCCGTGCGCGCGGGGGCCGCGTCCAGGCGCGCCAGCGAGGGCATCGGCGAAAAGAGTAGATAGGTTCCCGACGGCCCACCTGAGATCACCTGATAAGTGAAAACCGGCTGGTCGGCGTTGGACTTCTCGTCGCCATCGATCACCAGCTTGGCAACCTGCGCCAGGTCCGCCTCATGGCCATACTTGATGCGGAGCACGGTCACGCCCATATGCCGGCATTTCGGCATGAACGAGATGGCGTCCGCCGCGTGATAACTGAGATCGTCGCGGAACACCGCCAACAGTGTCCGCGAGCCGGTCCGCAGATCGCCGTCTTGCACATTCGCCGCTTCCAAATCGCCCGCGAGCGGCGATTGCAGGATCTCCGCGCGGGCCTTCTCCATGCCGCCGAACGAGTCGTATGGTTCCAGGAACCAGGCCTCCGAGGGTCCCGATTCCGCGGTCATCCCCACGTAATGGCTGGTGACGTTCCCTTTTTGAAAGATGCGCGGCCAGGCTTCTTCGGCCTTCACGTGGGCGGCCTCGCGGCCTTCCTTGATCTGCTCCCTGACCACCATGAGGACTCTAGGCGCGGGCGAGGGACCTTCTTCCTGAATCTGAGCGGCCATCCGTGGGGAAAACTGCGTGATGCCCGCCAGGCACAAACCGATCGCGGCGACCGGAGTAACGTTCCGCTTCATACATCACCTCTTGGGGTTATGTTACAAGACGACGGTACATGGCGGCAAACATGGGAATGTCGATTTGTTCCGCGCGCATGCTAACTTCCGGCCAACCGTCCACCGCGGCGCCATATTGGGCAACCAGGTTATTGCGCAGGGTTTTGCGCTTTTGCCGGAAACAAAGAGCTACGAAACGGAGAAAAGCCGCCCGGCCGGGGATACCCAACTCGACGGCGCGGTCGTGCGGCGCGAACCGCAGCACGGCGGAATCCACCTTGGGCGGCGGATGGAAGGCGGCCGGCGGCACTTCGAACAACAACTCGATATCGGCGGACAATTGCATGGACACGCTGAGATATCCATAGTCGCGGCTGCCTGGCGACGCGGTGATGCGCTGCGCCACCTCTTTCTGCGTCAGGAACACGCCGCGCCGCACCACCGGCCCAAGGGCCATTACCCGCTCCAGAATGGCGGTGGCGGCGTAGTAAGGAAGATTGCCAGTAATGGTGGCCGGTCCCCATTGGCCGAGATCGATCTCCAAGGCATTAGCCTCCACCACTTCCAGGCGGCCCTGGCAGGCAGGCGAAACCGCTTGCCCCACCTTTTGCGCCAGATAGCGATCGATTTCGACGGCGACCACGCGATCCGCGCGGGCCAGCAGGTATGCGGTAAGAGCGCCCCTGCCGGGACCGATCTCGACCACCAGCGGCTCCCGCTCGGGACATGCGGCGCGGGCGATGCGCTCCAGAACCGCGCCCCGCACGAGGAAATGTTGACCGAGTTTCTGGCGCGCCACCGCTAAGAGCCTTGTAGGGCGGCCAATCTTGGCCGCAGCCGCCTTTCAGGCGGTCAGAGCCGGCTGAAAGCCGGCTGCGGGCAAGGATTGCCCGCCCTCCAATTACGAGATTAACCGCGAACCACGTAGTTGATGCGGCGGAAGGAAACCAGCACCTTGCCATTGGTCGGCTGTCCAAACCAAGTGGCCGGCGTGAACCGGCTGAAGAACATCATCTTGGTTAGGTCCGCCTGCATTGCCGGGCTGACGGAGCCGCGCTGCACGGAATAGTCCGTCGCCTGCCCCTTGGCATCCACATACAACTCCACTACGGTTTCATCGTTATTGATGCTGGTTGGAGCGACTTCCACCAGAGTGGCCGCCGTATAGAAGCCGGTCGGGACATCGTTCAGCACACTGGGCTGGAAACCAAGCGTGGGCACCAGCAGGCCGAACAGCAACAGGGCGGAGGCCAGGCCTCCAGCCAAAGGCACCGCCAGCGGGCGCATCAGATTGTCGACTGCCAGCTTCATGTTGGCGGCCCAGGCGCGCAACGCCAGGGGCAGCGTCTTGGTGGCGTTCCAATGCGCGCGCTCGTGCGAGGCGAGCACCTGCAATTGCGTGCGCAAGCGCGCGGGAACCGCTGCCGGCGGCAGACCCTTCAGACCGTTACGCAACTCGGAAAGCTCGCGCAAATGCGCCGCGCATTCCCGGCACTCGGCGAGGTGCACGGTCACGCGCGCCCTTTCCTCCCCGGCCACTCTGTGGTCCAGGAATTCCGATAGCGAATTTAGCACCGTTTGGCAACTCATAGCAGCTACTCGGCCGTTTTCGGCAACCAATTCATCACCGGTTGCGGTTGCAACTTCATTTCCAACTCGTGGCGGAGAGCCTCGCGGCCCCGCAGAATTCGCGACTTCACCGTACCCAGGGAGACCTGCAATACCTCCGCGATTTCCTCATAGCTCAAATCCGTGATATCCCGCAGAACCACAGCGGCCCGGAACGTAGGATTGATGCGGGTCAGGGCAGCTTCGATCATCGCTTGTTTTTCCCGATCGAGCGCGTAATCGAAGGGCGACGGGGAGGCGTCGGCCAGTGTGCCGGCCCGGCCTCTGGCATCCTCCTGCTCGTCGTCGATGCCGACTTCGCGGTGACGGTGCCGGAAAAACCAACGCCGCTGGTTGTGCGCCTCGTTGATGGCAATCCGGAAAATCCAAGTCTTCAGGCTGCTTTGGCCGCGAAAGTGGCCCACATTCCGGAACACCTTGAGAAACACTTCCTGGACCACGTCGGAGGCGTCCGATGGGTCGTTCAGCAACCGCAGAGCCAGATTATAGACAGGCTGTTGGAATCGCAACAGCAGCGTCTCGTAAGCGCGCTCCGACCCTTCCCGAAGAGAGCGCACCAGCGCCAGATCTTCGGAATCCGTCACTGCCGTCTTCTGCGCGTTCAGGTCCAGAATTGCGGTCGCCACAGGGAGCCTTCCCTAGAAACATTATAGACACCGCCGGCCGATGGAAAGTTCCCGGCCGCCAGTGTCGCTTTGGCCTTGCCGCCGGCGTATAGCTCTCGATCGCGATCGAGTTCGGCCGGCCGCTTGGCCTGGGTAAGGAGACAGCGCATCAACTGGATGATCCACAGGCTGGGGCGAGTTCATACCCGTTTGTTGAGGTAACGGATGAGGGCGGCTAGTGCACCAGAAACTTCCACGCCAGAACCATAAGAATAGCGGCAATGCCGATCAGGGAACCAATGGCCCGGGCTCGATTTACTTTTTGCTGCTCAAGCATGAGCAAGTATTGCACAGCGCGGCTAAGTAAGACAAACCCAACCATGCGGCGAGTCTGAAGCCGGCGGAGAGTCCGCTGGAGTTACGCCGAAGCACTTCCACCAGCCACCACCCACCATCCACTGCCCACCGTCTTTCGCTATCGCGCCAGCAGCCGCGCCATCACCCTGCTCAAGGGCGCGTCCGCCGGCGGCATCGCGCCGCAAGCCTGGGCCCCCGCCTTCCAGAGTTGCTCGGCCACCGAAGTATTGTTCTCGGCGGCGTCGCTGTAGGATGGCGGCCGCCGGCCTTTCACCAACAACCTGCGCGCCGTCTCCATTTCTTGTTTGAGGCCGGCCGGCAGGGCCGCCGCGGAACAGTTGTTCAGCGCATCCAGAACCGCGGCCAACACCGCCCGGCTGCGGTCGAATCGCTCGGCCGCGCGCAGTCCGCGCCCCGCCGGATCGAGCGCCAGGATCTGCGCCGCCGCATCCAGCCGCTTGCGCACCGCCGTATCGTTAGGGTTCAACCGCAACGCGGCGGTCAACGCATCCCGCGCCGCCGCATAATCGGCCAGCGCATACTCCGCTTCGCCCAGGCCGGCCCAGGCTGTCGCATCCTGCGCATCGCGCTGGGTCAGGTCCAGGAACAGGCTCGCGGCCTCCTTCGGTAGCCCATATTCCAGCGCCAGGGAAGCGGCTTGCTTCTTGACCGAGAGATCGCCGGGCATTACCGCCAGCGCCGAAAGCAGCTCCGCTTGGGCCTGTTGCCGCCGGCCGGCCTTGCCCAGCGCCTGGATCAGCTCGATGCGTGCCTGAATGCGCCCCGCGGCGGCGTTGCCCGGCCAAGCCCCGTATATCGCGTGGTGATAGAAGCCCACGGCCTCGTCGATGCGTCCGGCCTGCGCCGCCGCGCGCGCCATCCCCAGATTCGCGGGGGCGTTGGTGGGATCGCTGCGCAATACGTCTTTCAGATAAATCGTGGCTTCATCCGGATGGCCCGCTTTCACCAAAGCGGCCGCCAGCGCCAGCCGGTACTGGCTGGTGTGCGATATGGATAGCGCTTCCCGGAATTGTCCAATGGCTTCGTCGTATTGGTCCTTCTGCAGAAATTGATTGCCCAACTCGTAGAAATGCTGCGCCCTTCCCGCGCGTTCCGTGCGGTAATAGTAGCTCAGAAGGCCGCCCACCACGGCGAGGCCGACCAGCGCAGCCAACACGCCCGCCAGTAGCGCCACGGGCCTGCCCTTCGGCAGCACGGGCGCGGCTTCCTGCTCCACGTTTCCCATGGCGTATGCTGCCAGGATATCCGGCATGCAAATCGTGCCTTTCATCTCCCGAATGTTCGTGCGGCTGACCACCGGCAGGACCTTAAGACCGGTTTCCGCGAGACGCCGCATCGCCGTATCCAGCGAGTGGTCCGCGTGCAGATGCGGGAATTCCTCCGCGGTGAGTCTGTCCGGATGGGGCGCTGGAACCAGTTCGCCCAGCGTTCGCTGGCCCTGGCCTTGTTCGACCGCCCGATCCAATTGCTCCATGCGCAACATCCCGCGCAGCCCGGCTTGGTCCACTACGGGCCAGGCGCCCGTCTCCCGGTTCACCATGGCCGCGGCTTCGCCGACGCTTAGGGCAGCGGGCAGCGACACCGGCGTTTGGCGCAATGCCTGCCCCACCATGAGCAACGCCTCGCGGGCTTTGGCGCCGGAAGGCAAGTGAATGCCATCCTGATGCAACAGCGCCTCGTAAACCGACTCTTGCTGCAGACGGCTGGAAATGAAATAGCTGATCAGATTCGAAATCATCAGCGGCACGATGACGGAGTAGTCGCGGGTGGTCTCGAAAATCATGATGACCGAGGTCATCGGCACGCGCACGATGCCCGCAAAGGCGGTTCCCATTCCGACCAGGGCGTAGGCTCCCACGCTGCCGGTGTAATCGGGCATCAGGTGATGGGCCACGCCCCCCACCGCCCCACCCAACATCGCGCCGATGAACAGGCTCGGACCGAAAATGCCGCCCGCGTTTCCGGATGCATAGCACGTGGCCGTCGCCACCAGCTTCAGCAATACCAACAGCGCCATGATGCGGACCGCCATCTCCCCGTTCAGGGCCTTGCCGACGAAGTTGTAGCCCACCCCCAGCACATCCGGAAAAAACCAGCCCAGGATGCCTACCGTCAGTCCTCCCACCGCCGGCTGCCACCATAGCGTGAACTTCGGCAGCCTCAGAAAGTATTTGCGTTGCCACAGCAGCAGCTTGACGAACCCCACCGAGACCAGGCCGCCCACCACGCCGAGCACGGCGTAAACCAGGAACTCCACCGGATGGACCAGTTGATAGGCAGGCACGTGGAACAAAGGTTCGTCGCCCAGCAGCAGGTGCAAAACGATCCAGGAAGTGGCGGAAGCCAGCACGATGGACCCGAGCACGGGAGCGTGCATGTCGCCCATCACTTCTTCCAGGGTGAAGAGCACCGCTGCGATGGGAGTGTTGAATGCGGCAGCCAGCGCAGCCGACGCGCCCACCGGCAAGAGCGCCTTCACGCTGCTGACGCTCAGCCCCAATCTCCGGCCCAGCACCGACGCGATCCCTGCGGAAACCTGCACCGACGGACCCTCGCGGCCCAGGGCGATGCCGCTGGCCAGCGAGATCGCCGACATGCTGAACTTGCCGATCACCGTGCGCAGCGAGATGAAGCCGTCCCGCACGAAAAGCGCCGTCTTGGTTTGCGGAATGCCGCTGCCGCGCGCGTTTGGAAAGTAGCGGGCCAGCAGAATGCCGGTCAGCAGCGCTCCAGCCACCGGGATAACCAACCTGCGCCAGGCGGCGACCGTACCCGGATAGAGCCGGGCGCCCAGATTTTCGGTCACCAGGATGAAGGCGACCACCACCAGGCCGACCACCGCGCCGATAATCAGCGTCAGCAGCAGCAGGACTTTGTCTTCGTAACGGTGTGTAGGGGACAATCCCCAGGATACCTGCTATGAGGACAGGCGCGTTGTGGGGCAGGTTGCCAACGTTGCCAACCTGCGGGCCAATTGTGAATCGGCCCAGTTTGCGCCGATTTTTCAATCGGCGCGCAGGATACCATCCTGCCCCACAGCCAAACTTGGGGTTCAGCGCGGTGTATTGGGTGTATTCTATAGAAGGGACCGCGGACCGGCTTTCCGATCCGCGGCTTGTCCTTTACTTCGGTGGTTTCCGCGTTATGCGGATCCTAACCGTGATCGCAACTGCTATTGCGATCGTAACGGTCAGCGTGATGATGATCATTACGCTGCCTCCTTTCCGCCCAAACGTAGTTTGACCGGCCCGGCGCAACCGGGCCGGCCGGCGTTTGGGACGCCAGAAAACGCCCCAGCCCCCACATCGGCGGAAATAGATAGTGCGAAAACGGCGGGGAAAGTCTCCGACTACGCGCGCGGGATCATACCCAGCAGCGCGTTGATCACGATCGACGCCATGCCCACCGGAATCATCACTTTCCATCCGATGTTCATGAGCTGGTCGTAGCGGAAACGCGGGAAGGTGCCGCGGAACCAGATCATTATGTAGACGATCGCCGACACCTTAAAGAGGAACCAGAAGACGCCGATGGCCGCGGCATTGAAGGCGGGAATCATGTAGATCGCGGCGATCAGCACTAGTAGCAGCGCCGCGCCGACCAGCACTTTCTGCTGCAGCGGGTCTTTCAACTTGCGCACCAGGGTCAGGCTGCTCAGGCCGGAGCCCGCGAACACCACCAGCGGCGTGATATAGTTGAGCGCCGCCAGCCAGGAAACGCTGGGAAAGGGGCGCAACCAGCCACCCCAGAACAGGGTAACGGCCACCGCGGAAATCACGAAGATGTTGGCGTACTCCGCCAGAAAATAGAGCGCCCAGCGGAAGCCGCTGTACTCCGTGTGGAAGCCGGCCACTAACTCGGACTCCGCTTCGGGCAGGTCGAAGGGTGCGCGGTTAGTCTCCGCCGTGGCGGCGATGATATACACCACGAACGGCACGATCATGAAGCCGTAATTGGAAAAGACGAACCAGATACCGCGGGTCTGCTGCGCCTGAATGATTCCCTGCATGCTCAACGTGCCGGCCACCATCACCCCGGAGAGCAGCGCGAACGACAGAGCCACTTCATAGCTCACAAGCTGCGCCGCGCTGCGCAGCGCGCCGAGCAGCGGATAGTGGCTATTGGAAGCCCAGCCTCCCAGAATGATCCCCAAAATACCGACGGCGGACATTGCCGATATTACCAGCAGGCCCACATTCACGTCCGCCACATAGAGATACTTGCTGAATGGAATTACGGCAAACGCGGTCAATCCGGTAAAGGTAGATATCACCGGCGCAAGCCAGAATATGGACTGGTCCGCTTCCGTGGGGATGATATCTTCCTTGATCAGCAGCTTTAGAGCATCCGCGATAGGCTGCAACAGGCCGTGCGGGCCGACGCGCATGGGCCCCAGCCGCACCTGAAAATCCGCCAGTACCTTGCGCTCGATCAGCACGATGTAACCGGCCACCAGCGGGAACAGCGCGATCACCACCAGCGTTACCATAAGCGGCGTGAACAAAGGATGGTGGATGATGGCGTCCATATATTCCTAATGCGGCAATGACGTCTGCGCCAGCCGCAGGAAAGGTTCCGGATAGAGACCGATGCCCAGTGTAAGAATGACGCTCACGGCCAGCGCCACGCGCAATCCGAAGCTGGTGGAGAGCGGCGCCGGCTCGGTGAGCTCGCGGGCAAACATGCTCCGTACGATGCGGAAGTAATAGTAAATAGCCACGGCGACATAGAGTGTGGCAATCACCGCCAGCGTGTAGTGATGAGTTTCTATAAGCGACAGAAAGATGTAATACTTGCCGAGGAAGCCGGCCGTGGGCGGAATCCCGGCCAGCGACAGCAGGAAGATCAGCATCAGCAGCGCATAGCCCGGGCTCTTGTGCATCAAGCCGGCGATATCGTCCATATCCTCGCCGATAATACCTTTGCGGCGCAGCGCCACCAGCACCAGAAACGCGCCCAGGTTCATGAACGTGTAGACCATCACATAGACGGCGATACCCTCGATGCCCGTGTCGTTCCCGGCAATCAGGCCGAGCAACATGTAGCCGGCGTGCGAAATGGAACTGTAGGCCAGCAGCCGCTTGATGTTGCTCTGATTGATGGCGGCCAGATTGCCGACCGTCATCGTGGCCACAGCGACAAAGATCAGGATCGGCTCCCAGGCATCCCTTGCGGAGGCCAGCGGACCGAGGAAAATGCGCAGCAGGAACGCTATGGATGCCGCTTTGGAGGCCACCGAAAGATAGGCCGTGACGGTGGTTGGCGCGCCTTCGTAGGCGTCCGGGGCCCACATATGAAACGGGACGGCCGAGATCTTGAAGAGCAGGCCGACAGACGTGGTGGCCAGCGCCAGCAAGACCAGCGGATCGAATGGCCCACGCGCCGCTATAGCCGTGGCGACGTCCGCCAGCTTAGTCGATCCTGAGATACCGTACATCACCGAGAAGCCGTAGGCCAGGAAACCGCTTGAAAAGGCGCCCAGCAGCAGATACTTCATGGCCGCCTCGTTGGACCGTTTGCTGGTGCGCAGGAAGCCCACCATCACATAAAACGAGAGCGCCATTAATTCCAGGCCGATGAAGAGAGTGACTAAGTCCGTGCCGGCCGCCAGGAAGAACATGCCGCACTGGGCGAACATCATCAGAGAGTAATACTCGGCGTGATGTTCGCCTTCGATCTCAAGATACTTGTACGAGACCATCGCCACGATCACTGTCGCGGCGATGAAGATCCAATTGAAGAAGATGGAGAAACCGTCAATAACGAGTGCGCCGTGGAAAGCCTGGGACGGGCCGTTGGCCGCCAGGTTCGCTTGCTGGTTCCACAAGGCGTATCCGGCAAACGCTTCACCGGCGATCAGGACGAACGCCAGGCGCTTACGCTGCCGCGGTTCGGGAAAGACCACAAAATCGAACAGCAGGATGGCGCACCCGAACAACGCCAGCATCACCGCCGGAACGAGAGCAAAATAATCGGCTTCGCTGAAGAACTGGTTCATTGGCCACTTACCCCCGGTCCCCGGCCTGTGACCCCAGGCGCCGGCCGCGTAGCTGCCTGCGCGCCGCCTTGATAGTATCCCGGCCGCACGCGTTCCACAATCTGTTGCACGGGCTTTTCCAGGATGTCGAAGTAAGGCTTGGGATATACGCCGATCCAGATCGCCCAGGCGATCAGCGGCAGAAAGACAACGATCTCACGCAGGCTGAGGTCGGGCAAATGCAAGTTCTTTCCGTTGGTAATCTGGCCCAGCATGGTGCGCTGGTAGAGCCATAGCAGGTACGCCGCGCCAAAAACTACGCCGGTCACCGCGAACGCCGCCCACGCGCGATTAGCCTCAAACGCGCCCTGCAGAATCGTAAATTCGCCGATAAAGCCATTCAGCAGCGGCAATCCGGCCGAGCTCAGCATGGCAATGGCGAAGATCACCGCGTATTTCGGCATCACGTGCGCCAGGCCGCCGTACTCCGCGATCTCGCGCGTATGCCGCCGCTCATAGACTACGCCGATAATCAGGAAGAGCATGCCGGTGGAGATGCCGTGGTTGATCTGTTGCAGTACGCTGCCGGCCAGGCCATTCGGGTTCATGGCGAAGATGCCCAGCGTGCAAAAACCCAAGTGACTCACGGAAGAATAAGCCACCAGCTTCTTCCAATCCTTCTGCATCAGGCTGACCAGCGCGCCATAGATAATGCCGACGATCGAGAGCACCGCCAGTACCTGCACGATGGTATGGTCCATCGAAGCTTTCGGCAGCAAGGGCAGGGAGAAGCGGATAAAGCCGTAAGTTCCCATCTTCAGCAATACGCTGGCCAGTATGACGGATCCCGCGGTGGGCGCCTCCACGTGCGCGTCCGGCAGCCAGGTGTGGAACGGGAACATCGGCACCTTGATGGCGAAGCCCAGGAAGAAAGCCCAGAAGACCCACTCCTGCAAACCGAGCGGCAGGCTCAGCTTCATCAATTCGGAGATTTCAAAGGTGTACTTGCCGAACTGGCCGGCGTATTGGAAATACAGCGTCAGGATGCCCAGCAGCATCAGCACCGAGCCGGCCAGCGTGTAGAGGAAGAATTTGATGGCCGCATATAGTTTGCGCGGTCCGCCCCACACGCCGATGATGAAGTACATGGGCACCAGCACCAGCTCCCAGAACACGTAGAACAGGAAGAAATCCATCGACATGAATACGCCCAGCATGCCCACTTGCAGCAGCAAGAACATGCAATAGTATTCCTTGAGCCGGTCTTGGATGGCGTTCCACGAAGAGAGGATGGCGATGAAACCGATCACCGTAGTCAGCATGATCAGCAGCAGGCTGATGCCGTCGATGCCGATCAGATATTGCGCGCCCAGGCTGGGTATCCAGTTAGCGCGCTCGACGAACTGAAAACCGGACACGCTTTTGTCGAAGCGCGAAACCAGCGGCAGGGAAATCAGGAAACCCGCGAAGCTGGCCAGGTTCGCCCAGACCTTGATGAGTTCTTTCTGGCGCGACGGAATGAACAGCAGGACCAATAGTCCCGCCAGGGGCGTGAATAGCACCAGACTGAGTAAGTGGTTATCCATCATTTACCCGCCAGGTAATACCCGAAGAAGATCAGAACACCCACCACTACGAACAGGGCATAGGCCTGCACGCGGCCGGTTTGCAGGATACACACCGGATAGGAGAGCAGTTTCACCGTGAAGGATCCCAGGCGCACCGCGCCATCCACGATCCAGGTATCCCACCAGATCGAGACGCGCGAGGAAAACCGGGTCAGCCATCCGGCGCCATTCACCGCGCCATCCACCACGTTGCGGTCGAACGCGCCCAACACTCGGCCTCCGCCTTTACCCAAACCATTGACAAACAGAAAATCGTAGATTTCATCCACGTAATATTTGTTGTAGAGCAGCCCGTGCAGCGGCTTGAGCGATTTTTCAAGCGTATCCGGAATATGCGGCTTATGGTGATAGAAGTAGCGCGCCACCACGATCCCGATGATGGCTACCGCCACCGAGATTCCCATCAGAATCCATTCGGTCGAGGCATCATGCGCGCCCCCTTGCGCCGCTTCCGTCGCCGCCGACGCGAAGGCCGGTTCCAGCCAATGCTCAAACCCATGGAGACTGCCGAGCCAACTCCACGCATGCGGAACGCTCAGCCACCCCGCCAGCGCACCGCCCGCGGCCAGCAGCACCAGCGGAATGGTCATCGCGGGAGGCGACTCGTGGATATGCGCGGCCACTTCCGGCGCCACGCGCGACTTACCGTAGAACGTCATGTTCATGAGCCGCCACATGTAGAATGCCGTCAGACCGGCGGTCGCCAGGCCAACGAACCAGAGGGCCTTCGATCCGGCCGGCGAACTGTACGCCTGCCAAAGAATCTCGTCCTTCGAGAAGAACCCCGCGAGGCCGGGAATGCCGGCGATGGCCGCCGAGCCGATCCACATGGTCCAATGCGTGATGGGAATCTTATCTTTCAACCCGCCCATGCGCCGCATATCCTGCTCGCCGCCCATGGCGTGAATCACCGAGCCGGAATCCAGGAAGAGCAGCGCTTTGAAAAACGCGTGGGTAAACAAATGGAAGACGGCCACCCAATATGCGCCCACGCCCAGCGCTAGAAACATATAGCCGAGCTGACTCACGGTCGAGTAAGCTAGTACGCGCTTGATATCGTTCTGTACCAGCGCGATAGTGGCGGCGAAGATGGCGGTAAACGCGCCTATGCCCGCCACAATATTCAAGGTCTGCGGCGTGAGTTGGAACAGTGCCGCGGAACGCGCCACCATGTAGACGCCCGCCGTCACCATAGTCGCCGCGTGGATCAGGGCGGAAACCGGCGTGGGACCTTCCATGGCATCCGGCAGCCAGACGTACAACGGGAATTGCGCGGACTTGCCCGTTGCGCCAATGAAGAACAGCAGCGCCATGGCGCTCAGCACGCCGAAGCCCGCCGTCTCCGCGTGAAAGTGCCCGCCGCGCAACGCCGCGTTCACCTCCACGAAGCGCACGGTCCCCAGCAGGCTGAACATCAGCAGCATGCCCATGATGAACCCGGCGTCGCCCACCCGGTTTACGATAAACGCCTTCTTGCCCGCGTCGCCCGCCGATTTCTTTTGGAAGTAGAAGCCGATCAGCAGGTAACTGCACAACCCCACGCCTTCCCAACCCACGAAAAGCAGCGTGTAATTGTTGGCCAGCACCAGCATCAGCATGAAGAAGATGAATAGGTTCAGGTAGCCGAAGAAACGGTAATAGCCGTTGTCGTGGGCCATGTAGCCGGTGGAGTACACGTGGATCAGGAAGCCGATGCCGGTGACCACCAGGATCATCACCGCGCTCAGCGGGTCGAGCAGAAAGCCCCAATCGGCGCTGAAAGTTGTCAGGCGCCCGTCCATCATGTGGAACGGCAGCCCCGCCAGCCAGGTAAACTTCACGAGCTCGTAGACCCTGCCCGGGTAGTCCGTCAACCGCCAGACCGCGCCTACCGAAAGCAGGAACGAGATCAGCACCATGCCGGGACATATCAGGCTAATCAGCACCTTCAGCGGCGAGTGATGATGATGATGGTGGCCGTGATCGTGCTCGTGGTCATGGTCGTGCGAGTGACTGTGGCCGTGATCGTGATGACGATCGTGTTCGTCGTGGGTATGTTCCACGCCCGGCGCCACCGCGACCTCCGATGCAGGCTGCGGATCGAGCATCCTCCCGAACAGCAGCATGAGCAGCGCGCCGAAAAGCGGGAATAGCGGGATCAGCCAAATCAGGTCGAGGAAATTCAAGCCATATCTCCCTGCCCTACCATTTCAGCAAGTCCATCTCGTCCGCCTCCACCGTCTCTTTATTGCGGAACAGTGCGATCAGGATGCCCAGCCCCACGGCCGCTTCGGCCACCGCGTCGGTGATCACAAAGATGGCGAATACCTGACCGTCCAGATTGTGCAGCGCCTGCGAGAAAGCCACCAAATTGATATTGACCGCGTTAAGTATCAGCTCGATGGACATCAGAATGATCACGATATTCCGCCGGGTCAGCACGCCCACCGTTCCGATCAGCAGAAGGGCGGCGCTCAAGGCGATGTAATGGGCTGTGGTTATCGGGTACACGTTCAAATCCTTTTCTTGGCCATCACTACCGACCCCACCACCGCGACCAGCAGCAGGATGGAAGCGATTTCGAACGGCAGTAGATACTCTGTGAACAATACGTCGGCCAGTTGTTCGGTATTTCCCAGAGCGGAGGCCGCGGGCAGGATGCCGGGCTGTGCGATCTTGAACGCGGCGTCGCCTTTCGAAAGGAACCAGAATACCTGCACGCCCACGACGACTACGCAGACCAGCGCGATCGCCCATTGCCCGTTGAACTGTTTTTCCTTGGCCGCCTGATCCAGGTTCACCAGCATGATCACGAACAGGAACAGCACCATAATGCCGCCGATATACAGCACGATCTGCACGGCGAACAGAAATTCCGCCTGCTGCAACAGGTACAAGCCCGCCACGCCCATCAGCGAAACGATCAGGAACATGGCGCTGTGAACGGCGTTTCGGCGGGTAATCGTCAGAATCCCGCCGCCCAGCACCATGGCGGCGAACAGGTAAAAGAAGATGGCCTGGGTCAGCTCCGGGGTCAGCATTTGTATTGGGTCGGTTTGGGTCCTTCTTCCAGCATCTGGCGATCCCAGATGGCGCCTTCGCGGGTGTAGCTGGCCATCTCGAAATCCTGCGTCAGTTCCAGCGCGTCCACCGGGCAAGCGTCTTCGCACAGCCCGCAGAACATGCAGCGGGATGTGTCGTAGGTGAAGGTGGTCAGATCCTTGCGCTTGGTCTGCTCGTTGCGCTGGCTGGTGACCACGATGAGGTTTTCCGGGCAGGCCAGCGCGCAGAGGTTGCAGGAGATGCACAGCGTCTCGCCGTTATCCGGGTTGATGTTGAGACGCGGCGCGCCGCGATAGCGCTCGCCGACTTTGGGCCGCTCCGCCGGATACTGCTCCGTGTAGATACGCTTGGGGTCCTGGTTGCGGAAAGTCACCCGGAGACCTTGGAAGAGATCTACCAGAAAGACGGTCCTGAGAAGCTTCGAAATCATTTGCGTTCCTCGATGCCGGCGCGGAGACACGCAGACACGGTGACACGGAGAACGCGCGCGCCGGAATTACCGCGTCTCCGCGTCTCCCCATCTCCACGTCTCATCGGTCCACCTCGCCGAGCACGATATCCAGCGTACCAATAATCGCCACCACGTCCGCCACGAGGCCCCCGCGCACCATCCGGTCGAGCGCCTGCAGATTCACGAACGAAGGCGGCCGCACGCGCAAACGATACGGCTGCGTGGAATTGTCGCTCACGATGAAGTAGCCAAGCTCGCCTTTGGGCGCTTCGATCGAAACATAGGCTTCGCCCACCGGCGGCTTCACCACCTTGGGCACCTTGCCCATGATCGGCCCGCTGGGGATGCGATCCACGGCCTGCCGAAGGATGCGCGTGGATTGCCGCATCTCCTCCATGCGCACCGTGTACCGGTCGTACGTATCGCCGTTCTCGGCCGTGGGGATTTCGAATTCGTACTGGTCGTAGCCGGAATACGGCTGCGCCTTGCGCAGATCCCAGGCCACGCCGGCCGCGCGCAGCACCGGCCCTGTGACGCCGTACTCCTTGCATTCGTCGGCCGAAAGGATCCCCACGCCCTTCAGCCGCCCCACCCAGATGCGATTGTTGGTCAGCAGTTCCTCGTATTCATCCACCTTGGGGATGAACCAGTCGCAAAACTTCTTGACCTCCTCCTCGAAACCTTCATAGGTTTCGTACTGCAGACCGCCGATGCGGAACGCGTGCGTGGTCAGGCGCGCGCCACAGTAATTCTCGAAGATCTTGAGCACTTCCTCGCGCTCGCGCAGGCAGTAGAATACCGGCGTGATGGCGCCGATATCGAGCGCGTGCGTGCCCAGCCACAGCAGGTGGCTGGCGATGCGGTTCAGTTCGGTCAGGATCACGCGCACGGCCTGCGCGCGCGGGGGCGCCTCCACGTTCAGCAGCTTTTCGACCGCCAGGCAATAGCCCAGGCCGTTGGAGACGGCGGCCACGTAATCCATGCGGTCCACGTAAGGCGCGAACTGCTGGTAGGTGCGGTTTTCGCCGATCTTCTCCACGCCGCGATGCAGATAGCCGATCACGCACTCGGTGCCGTTCACCTTCTCGCCATCGAGCTTCAGGATCACGCGCAGCACGCCGTGCGTGGACGGGTGCTGCGGACCCATGTTGATCACTAACTCGGTCGCGTCTAGAAAGGTGGCTTCCGGCATGGGGGATTACTGCCCGCTTTCGATGCCCAGGTTCTCCCGCACCCAACTGTCGTCCTGCTGCAAGATCGAATATTCCTTGCGCAGCGGGTAGCCCTGCCATTCCTCCGGCAGCAGGATGCGGCGCATGTCGGGGTGGCCCGCGAACTGGATGCCGAACATGTCGAATACTTCCCGCTCCAGCCAATTGGCCGCCAGATGTACGGTCACGGCGGTGGCCGGGCTGTAGCCGTCCGGGATCATGGTCTTCACCCGGATGCGCTCGTTGCGCGCGAAACTGTATAAAATGTAGACCATGTCGAAGCGCTCGGCCCGTTTGGGGTAATCGACGGCCGTCACATCCACCAGGTAGTCGAAATCCAACTCCAGCTTAAGCGTTTCCAGGATGGGGATGACGGCATCCGGCTTGGCCACCATGAAGCTCTGCCCCAGGTAGATCGAGAACTCCGTGATGTCGCCGCCGAAGCGCTCCTTCAGGACTTGCGTGATGTCGCTGTCCCATGGCGTGGTGACCATGACGGCTGGGGGCTTGGGAGGCGCGGCGTGGGCCGCCGCCGGAGGCTTGGGAGCAACTGGTTTCGGCGCTGCGGCAACCGGTGTTGCGGCCGGAATGCCGGCCTCGCCCCCTGCGGGAGGAGGCGCCGCCGAGCCCTCGGGCTTTTGCTCGTCAGCCATTTGATTTTCCAGCGAAGATCACTACACATATCACTTGCCCCTAGGGAGTGTCAAACTCCGTGGGGCGGACGCCCTCGTCCGCGCGCGACCCCCCGGTCGCGCTCTTGCTCTAGATGAACAGCTCGGCCCGCAGATTGAAAAACCAAGCCGGCTTCTTAGCACGGGTCTTCCTGAAGGAGGTTTGGCGCTCCGGATCTCGGAGGGTTTGGCGCTCCGGATCTCGGAGGGTTTGGCGCTCCGGATCTCGGAGGGTTTGGCGCTCCGGATCTCGGAGGTGTGTCCGCTGCTTCCGCGCAGAGGCGCGATGTCCGCCTGGGCCAGGACCTCGGTTGGCAGGCGAAAGCGCCTGCTCTACCACGCAGGTGCAAGGCGGTACAGGTAACGGTTGCCGCAACCGTTACCTTACCCCTAAATACTTGTGCGGTCGCGCGTTGGAAGCGCACCCTCAATCAGGAGGGAAAAATGCGCGAACGACTGCTGGGAGTGCTGTTGGCTTCCATTCCAATCGGCATGATGGGGGCGGAACCGCCCGGCACGCAGGGGAGCGAGGCCATCACCCTGATCGTCAATGCCAGACAGAACCGGACAGATGGATACTTCTACCGTGCGGAGGCGCAGTACCTCCGGGCCCTGGCGATCGTGGAACAGACATCCGGAACCGGGACCGCGAATCTAATCCCGGCGTTGAACGGTCTCGCTGAGCTCTACTTCGAGGCCCGTCGTTACACGGAAGCCGAAGCTTTTTCGCGGCGCTCGGCGGCGGTGGTGGAGGCCACTTTGGGCGCAGGACATCCCTTGATGGCCACGGCTCTGCACGATCTGGCGGCGATCTATCATGCGCAGGGACAATACGCCAGGGCCGAGCCGCTCTACTATCGCGCGTTGGCCATTCGCGAGACGGCTCTGGGACCGAATCATCCCTTTGTGGCGGCCACGCTGGCCAATCTGGCGCAGATGGAAAGCGCGCAGAAGAGGTTCAATCTGGCCGCTGTCCACCAGGCTCGCGCCATGCGGATACGGCGCCAAGCCTCGGCACCCGGCCTGTCGTTCTAGAACTTACAAAAGTTTACAGGATTACCCCTAGAACCAGGCGAAATCTCGGCGAAGTAAAGACGGAGACCGCCTCGGCAATTTAATATAAGAATATATTATTGAAATGACATATAGTGCTTGTGGTATACTTAGCGGCGGAACTGGGAATTTTGCCGGCAACCCTTCCGGAGACACGACGCTATACTTCCTGTCCGGGTCGGCAACGATGAATGTAGCGGCTGGTTTCACCACCGGCTTTTCCTTCTACTATTCGGCGATCCACGATGCGGGGTCGATCACTGTTTGGATCGGGCTCAACGACACGGGAACGCTTCTGCAGACGATTACGCTGCCGGTAACGTCGAGCGAGGTCGGCACGAACCCGGCGTGCACGCAGACCGACGAGCCTTACTGTCCGTTCTTCGCTTTGGGAGTCACTTTCTCGGGCACGGCGGAGTCTGTGGACTTCGGCGGAACAGTGAACCAGATCGGCTTCGACAATATCACTCTGGGCAGCGCGACCGCGGGCGGCAGCACCCCCGAACCCGTGACATTCACCCTGCTCGGCCTTGGTCTGGCGTCCTTCGCGGTCATTTCTCGAAGAAAGCGCAGACATCCGTAGACTGGCGGTTCAATTCCCCAAGTCGAGGCGTTTGAGCAGGGCGGCGAACCGCGGGTCCGCGCCCATGTTGTCGTAGTACGGCATCACCTGGGAATACGCCAGCAGCGGACTGCGCTCCTCGTAGGCTTGGTCCAGCCAGTGGAATGCCAGATCCTTTTCGCCGATGCTCGCGTAGATCTGGGCGGCGTAGCAGGACTTTCCGCGCCTCTCTGTGCGAATGCACTCCTGGATCCACTGCTCCACCAACCCGCGCGCTGCCGCCTGCTTGCCTTGTTGGGCGGCCTGGCGCGCACGGGCCGAGGTGTCGTCCACATTCGGGAAAACGGCACGCATGGACTGGATGACCGCGTCCTCGGCCTTCGGCCTGCCTCTCACGGTTTCGACGCCGCGGAGCTCATCGTAAGCGTGATAGAAGGTTGGGTCCAGCTCGATGGCTTTGCGGTACTGTTCCACGGCCCGATCGTATTCGCGCCGGTAGGTGAAGATCATCCCGGCAGCGGTAATCTTGTAGGGCGAGAGCGGATCGAGAGCCAGCGCGCGCTGGATTTCCGCAAGGGCCTCGTCCAGACGTCCCCGCGGGGTAAGATATGTCACGCTGTAAGCGAAGTGCGCATCCGCGTCGCCGGGGCTGAGTTGCAAGGCGCGTTCGAATTCGTGCTGCGCGCCGGGCCAATCCCAGTCGTACAGGGCTTTGACGTAGCCGAGTGAAACATGTGCGGCGGCCAGCGTTTCATCCAGTTGCAGCGCGCGGTTGGCGGCTTGGCGCGCTTGCGGCATGGCTTGCCGCGCCGCGGTCCAGCCGAACACGCCCAGCCAGGTGTAACAGTCCGCCAGGCCGGTATACGCGGGCGCATAGCCCGGGTCCTTGGCGATGGCTTGGGTGAAGTACTCGATGCCTTTGCGGGCGCCTTCGGGCCGCCACTTGTTCAGATGAAACCGCCCTTGCAGATAGAGATTATAGGCCTCCAGATCCTGGGTAGACGTTTGTACCAGCCGGCCCGGAGTGCCGGCGACGCGAACCTCCAACGCCCCCACGATGGCGCGCGAAATCTCATCCTGCACGGCGAAGACGTCCGCCAGCCGCCGGTCGTACGTTTCCGCCCACACGTGGTAGCCGTCGGCCACGCTGCTGAGTTGCGCGGTGATGCGCAGGCGATCGCCGGATCGTTGCACGCTGCCCTCCAGCACGGTGGCCACGTTGAGTTGCCGGCCCACGGCGCGAATGTCTGGGTTCTTCCCCTTGAATTGGAAGGCGGAACCCCGCGCGACCACGCGCAATCCGCGGACCTTGGTCAGGGCATTGATCAGGTCGTCGGTCAGGCCGTCGCTGAAGTACTCGTTTTCCTTATCGGAACTCAGGTTCACAAACGGAAGCACGGCGATGGAGGACGAATCCGGAGTTGCGGGCCGGGGATGCGCGCGGCGGGCCAGCAAGAAACCGCCGGTCAGCAGGGCCAGCGCCAGAAGCGGAGCCATCACCCGCCAATCCGTCCACCACGCGCGGCGCGGCGGTGCCGCGGCCACTTTTTCAATCGGCTCGAGCGGCTCCATCGGCCCGGCTGGCGGATCCAGCAGCGCTTCGAAGCAGGGTAGATACCCGCCCTTCGGCAGATCGATCCGGACGGGGCTGGCGGCGCCCTCCGTTTCGTAATAGTCCTTCAGGCGCGACCGCAGCTTGACGGCTTCCACGCGCACCACGCCATCCAGGCGCGGATCGTACCCGGGTTTGCGGCCGAAGACTTCGACGCCGACCAGCGTTTCCTTGAGTTGATGGCCTGCGAGGGCTTGCTCGACGATGAAGCGCAGGAACCGGCCCGGACGGCCGGCGCCGGCAAATGCGCGGCTGGCGAGGATCTTGTCCAACTGCGCGCGGACGGCCTCCGGCGACGGCTTTGCCGCGCCATTGGGGCTGGCGGCAATGGTTCCGTAGGGTTCCCCAGCGGAGGCGGGCACAGTCTTAATTGGATGATACGGGGGCATGAAGGGTTCGGTTCAATTCCTGGGAGGCCGGGTAGGGAGCGCATGGCGCTGCCCCACAAAACTCTCCACAAAATGCAGGCCACAAAAAACTGGACAATCGTCGCGATTTAGAAGTACACTATTGCTAGACAGCGAATTTCTATTGGTTTTTACCTCCATCCTCGATTTCATGCGGCCGCCCGGCGCGCGCAGGTGTTGCACGTCCCGCTTCGCGTTCCCGGCAGATCTTAGCGCAGCCGCTCAATAGCATACATGGCTCCAGGCAGAAACTTACCCCCTCGCAGGCCAGCCCGTAGGGAAAACGTGAACGAGTCGATCCGCGCCCGTGAAGTGCGTGCGGTCTTCCCGGACGGCACCGCCGAGATCATGCCCACCGCGGCCGCCCTGCGCAAAGCGCAGGAGTTGGGGCTGGATCTGGTGATCGTGTCGCCGACCGCTGTGCCCCCGGTGGCCAAAGCGGTGGACTATGGCCACTATCAATACGAGCAAAAAAAGAAGCAGCACGAGGCCAAGAAAAAACAGCACGTGGTGCAGGTGAAGGAACTAAAGTTCCGCCCCAATACCGACGACCACGATTACGATTTCAAGAAGAATCACGCCATCCGTTTTCTGCAGGAGGGCAACCGGGTGAAAGCCGTGGTGCAGTTCCGCGGACGGGAAATCGCGCACGCGGATTTGGGCCGCAAGTTGTTAGCGCGTTTCGCCGCGGACCTGACGGCGTACGGCGCGGCCGAAAGCATGCCGCGCATGGAAGGCCGCAACGCGCATATCCTGATCAGCCCGGCTAAATCCGTCAAGGCTTAGGCCAGCATAGCTCGATAGCTCGGCGTGGCTGGTGAACGGTGGCTGGCTGCGTGGTAAGATACAACCAAGCCCATCGGCGATCGTGAGCGTAGCATAAATGTACAAAGCCTTCTTTGGTTTCGCCGAGAATCCCTTCAACATGAGCCCGGACCCGTCGTTCCTGTTCCGGAGCGCGCAACACGAGGAGGCTCTCGCCAATCTGATCTACGGCGTGCAGAGCCGCAAGGGATTCGTGGTGCTCACCGGTGAAGTGGGAACCGGCAAAACCACCATGCTGGAATGCTTGCGGGACTTCCTCAACAGCCAGCAGATCGCTTACGCCTCGCTCTTCAATTCCCGGTTGGACGTCCAGCAATTCTTCGAAATGATCGCCTACGATTTCGGCCTGCGGTGCACGCGCACTTCAAAAACCGAGGTGCTGTTCGCCATGAATGAGATGATCATCGAGCGCGCCAATCTGGGGCGTACCACGGTGCTCATCGTCGATGAGGCGCACAACCTGGATTGGGACGTGCTCGAAGAGATCCGGCTGCTGGGAAATCTGGAGAACCGGCGCGGGAAAATGCTGCAGATTCTGCTGGCCGGCCAACCCGAACTGGACCGCAAACTCGAAGCCCCCGAGTTCCGCCAGTTGAAGCAGCGCATCGCGCTCCGCTGCGTGCTGGAGCCCTTTCAACTGGAAGAAACGTTGGACTACATCCAGTCGCGCTTGACGCGGGCCGGGTTGAAGGAACAGAGCCCGCTTCCGCCCGAGATTTTGCGTGAGATCCACTTCCGGACGCAGGGCATTCCCAGGGTTATCAACGCCATGTGCGATAATCTGCTGCTCACTGCGTTCGCCCTGGAGAGCAAGGTCGTGACGACGGCCATGGTCGACGAGGTGGCCGCCGACATGCGCTTGCAGTGGCCCGGCCAGAGACCTTTCCGGCCGGATGGCAATTATGCCGGGAGCGGCCTGCGGGAACAACGGCAGTAAACCCCTGGCGGCTAGGAAGCACCCGTTGGTTAGCGTTTCGTTAGCGCTCCGTCGGCAATTCGTAAGATTAATTCCGCAAAAAAAACGGCTGGGGCCGATATTATCCTCTGTACTCCCCAAATCTGAGATACACTTCAGAGGAAACAAGCCCGGACTGTCCCCTGTCGTTACATCAGCCTGACTTTTCGAAAACTCCAGGAAATGATGTCCGGTGAGGGTCAGGGCGGGAATTCACTACAAAGGAGCAGTACAATGAGCGTGTTCTCGAAGAGCCGGTTAGTTCGCTTGGCGGTATGCGCCGCGGTCATGGTTTGGATGGCGGCCTCCGGATTCGCAGCGGTGGCGGCGCCGCGGGTTTCGCACGGCCCGACTTTCCCACCCAACCCGTGGTGCGGCAAGGTAACCCATGCCACCATCTCGCCGTCCCACCCGTGGGATGGTAAAGTAGCGCATGGCCCGACCTTCCCACCCGACCCGTGGTGCGGCAAGACAGCTTGAATAGCGCTGCCAGGTAAGCGCCGGCGAAGGGAAGGGGCCTCTCTCCGCGGAGGAGAATGCAGCACGCCCTTCAGTATGGCGCTTGGGCCATCGGCTTGTGGCTCAATCTACTGGTAATCGCCGCGCTGGTGCGCGGCAGCTACCGGCAGTATCCGTTTGTCTTCGCATATGCGCTGACTCTACTGGTGTCAACGTTGGTCGAGATCGGACTGCAGGCCGCGCCCCGTACGGTGCAGGACGGTTATTACTGGATTGACGAGGCCATCCTGGACGTCCTGCTGTTTTGCATGGTGATCGCCTTTATCGACGAGGCTGCCCGGCATTCCAAGCAGAAGTTGGTCGAGCGCCATTGGCTGGTGCTCGCCGCAGTCCTGATCTGCGCCGTATCGTTCGCCATCCACCACAGCTCCCACCTGAATCGCCAGATGACTCTGGTCAGCCGCGACCTGAATATCTGCGCGGCGGTTCTGGACCTGATCCTGTGGTCGCTGCTGGCCGCCGCGCGCCGCCCCGACCGCGGGCTGATGCTGCTCAGTGGCGGACTGGGTCTACAGCTTACCGGGGCGATCATGGGTGAACAGTTGCGGCATTTTTCCCGCCGCCTGCTTCTGACCGGAACATTGCTGGAGGTGACTACCGGCTTTCTGTGTCTGTACATCTGGTGGCGGGCGCTAGGTGTGGCACGTCTTCCCGCTCATCCGGCCGGGCCGGGAGGCCCGTCCCGCTAAAAACAAAAAAAGGGCGGGTCCCCGAAGGGACCCACCCGGCGCTTGACGACGGCATTGCGCGGCCGGCGATGCTATTGCTGCGATTGTTGAGCCTGCGCCTGTTGCGGAGACGATTGCGCCTGCGGCTGCGCACCAGAGAGGGAGTAACTCTCATCGGCGCTGAAAACTTTGATTTCCACGCGGCGGTTCTTGGCGCGCGCGGCGCGAGTACGGCCATCATCCACCGGCTTCTCTTCCCCGAGCCCGATCATGTGGATGCGGTAAATGGGAATGTCATGCTTCGCCACCAGGTATTCGGTCACGGCATCGGCCCGTTTGCGGCTCAGCACTTCGTTGTACTGGCGCGACCCGGTGCGGTCCGTGAAGCCTTCCACGGCGATGAAGTACCGCTTATTCTTGGAGGCGCTCGCTACCATGTTGTCCAGATCTTCGCGGTCCTTGGGGGTAAGCGTGTACTTGTTAAACGCGAAGGGGACCGTCAGGTCGGCAACCTGCTTGTAATCGTCCAGGTTGGAAACCTGTTGCCGCAGGCTCTTGATCTCCTCGGAATCCTGGCCGGCCAGAGTCGACGCGTCGTTGGCCTTGTTCATGGCGTTTTGCGCGCTGTTCTGGGCGGTCATGGCCTGCTCTTTCGCGGCGCTGATACCGGTTTGGGCCTTCTCATCCACACCGTTGATGTTGGCCGTCAAATCGGTGCGGGTCTGCTGGATCTGCTGGCCGTTCTTATTGGTTTGGTCGCCGACCTGATCGACTTTGGCCTGGATCGGCGCGGTTGTCTGCTGTACGTACTTCTTGGTAGCGCAACCGCCGGTGAGCAGCGTGGCTGCCAGAAGACCTGTGCTGAGCATGGTGCGTGTCATATGTTAACTCCCGGCGCTAGCGTTGCAATTTTTGCGCCGATTGCTGTCGCGCTGACTTCTCAAGGACTTATGGGCCAGACTTTGTGAGTTTTCGCCCATTTCTGCACTGCTATGGAAAACTTTACAGGGTTGCGGCGTATTACGAAATCTTAATTCGTGGGGCGGCCAATCTTGGCCGCAGCCGCCTTTCTAGGCGGCCAGAGCCGGCTGCGGGCAGGATTGCCCGCCCCACCTCGATGCAGATGGGCGTGATATGTTCATCTGTGATGAAGCGGCTCATCGGCATGTTCTGTGCGGCGGCGATCGGCCTGGCGGCACAGGATACCCGGTTTCCTCCGGATGGGAGCCAGATACCCGCCCCGGGGCGGGTGTCCACTCCCGATTGGATATCGGAACTGAGCGAGTGGCAGATCGCCGGAAGCGGCGCACACGATGCCTGGCTCAACGACCTGCGCCAGTGGCGGCGCGAGCGCCTGATCCGCATGGGCTACGACGATGCCGAATACCGGCGGCCCGAGCTGCTGTGGACGCAGCGCAACTTCATCCAACCGCAGACGATGGCGGAAGAACGCTATTTCTACGATCCGGCAGCCGGAAAGTACACGGTCGCGCGGTACCTGGACGATCTCGACAAGCGCTATGGCGGCGTGGATAGCGTGCTCATCTGGCCGGTATATCCGAATATCGGCATCGACAACCGCAATCAGTGGGACCTGGCACGGGACTTGCCCGGCGGCATCCCCGGCTTGCGGCGGATGGTCGATGACTTCCATCATCGCGGCGTGCGGGTCTTCTTTCCAAGCATGCCGTGGGACACCGGCACGCGGGACGTGGCGCAGCCTTACTGGAGCGCGGCCGCCCAACTCATGGCCGAGATCGGCGCCGATGGCGTGAACGGCGATACCTTCGACGGGATGCCGCGCGCCTATCGCACGGCTTCCGACCAGACCGGCCACCCGGTAGCGTTCGAGCCGGAGGGATCGCCACGCGCCGACGAGCAATTGATGTGGAACAACCAGAGTTGGGGGTACTGGAAATATCCGTTCGCGCCCATGGTGAGCAAGCTGAAATGGCTGGAGCCGCGCCACATGGTCAATGTCTGCGACCGCTGGGCGCGCGACAAGACGGACAATTTGCAAGCCGCGTTTTTCAACGGCGTGGGCTACGAAAGCTGGGAAAACATCTGGGGCATCTGGAACCAGATCGCTCCGCGGGACGCCGAGGCGCTGCGGCGGGTCGCGTACATCGAGCGCCAATTCGCGGCATTACTGGTTGCGCGCGACTGGGAGCCTTATGCGCCGACCTTGCAATACGGCGTGTTCGCGACGCGCTTTCCCAGCGAGGGCCGCACTCTTTGGACGGTGGTCAATCGCAACGAATACGGCGTGAGCGGCGAGCAGATCCAGGCGCCGCATACGGCAGGCGCGCGCTACTACGATGTTTGGCACGGCGTCGAAATCAAGCCACGCATCGCGGGCGGCGGCGCGGTGCTGAGCTTCGGCATGGAAGCCAACGGCTTCGGCGCGATTCTGGCGGTGATGCCCGGCGGGGCTCCGCAAGATCTCAACGCTGCGCTGGCGCAGATGCGCCAATGGGCGGGCACGCCGCTGGCGAGCCTTTCGCACGAGTGGAACTTCCTGCCGCAGCGGATGGTGGACACCGCGCCCACCCAACCGCCCTCCGCAAGCCCGCCGGGCATGGTGCGTGTGCCGGCCGGCGCATTCGATTTCCAAGTGACCGGCATTGAGATCGAAGGATCCAACTGGATCGGGTTGGATGTGCAGTATCCCTGGGAAGACGCGCCGCGGCGCGGCCACCACCATCTGCTGACGATGAAATCGTTTTACATGGACCGCTATCCGGTGACCAATGCGGACTTCAAGAAGTTTTTGGACGCCACGCAGTATCATCCGGGGGACGATCACAATTTTCTACGCGACTGGCGCAACGGAACGTTCCTGGACGGTTGGGCGAACAAGCCGGTCACCTGGGTTTCGCTCGAAGATGCGCGAGCTTACGCCGCCTGGGCCGGCAAGCGGCTGCCCCACGAATGGGAATGGCAATACGCGGCGCAAGGCACGGATGGGCGGCTGTATCCGTGGGGCAATGCGTGGGACCAGGGCGCGGTTCCGCCGTCCTACAACGGCCGCGACCTGCCTGGTCCGGCGAACGTGGATGCGCATCCGGCGGGGGCCAGCCCATTCGGGGCGATGGACATGACCGGCAATGTGTGGCAGTGGACCGATGAGTTTGTGGATGAACACACGCGCGCGGCGATACTGCGCGGCGGCAGCTATTATCAGCCGCAAGGGTCGATGTGGTACTTCCCGCAGGCGTATAAGCTGAACGAGCACGGGAAGTATCTGCTGATGGCGCCTTCCAAGGATCGCGCCGGAACGTTGGGGTTCCGGTGCGTGATGGATGAATGACGGAGCGGGTCTGGAGACCCGCTGCAGGCGTGGACGCCCGCCCCACCTGAGCCTAAGTGGGAAGGCGGATACCGGTTTCCTCGTACAGCGGCACCTGAGCGGTGCCCTGCGTGCGGAATTCATAGCGTTCGATCGCCAGGGCCGCGTAGTCGTGGTCGCTGCGCACCACGCATCCGTAGATCATCAATTTCATCGGGCAGACGTCGTTGAGCCGGGCAGGCCAACTCATGGACAGCTCTACCGGCAAGCCGGTGCTCAGAACGCCTTCCGTCGTGAACCAGACCCCGCTGCTGCTGATGTTCACAGTCCGTCCGTTCCCGGCCTCGGACACGCGGCTCCCGTAGAGTAGCTTATATCGCAGCCCTTGCTCGATATTGAACCGGCGCTTGACACGCCGGTCAATGTTCTCGTCCTGCCTCTTCCGTTTCGCCATAAGTGGGTGCGTCCCTTTGCCGACTGCCTTCTTGGTATTTCACAATTAGCACCAGGATCGCCGCCACTTCAATTATGTCTTTGGATAGGCGAGATGCACTAACACCTTTGGCTACCCGTACTTGTGGATCATCGGGGGTAGGCCGCACTACCCTGCAGCACGCTCCACGCTTTTTTTGCCGGGCAGCAGCGCCGGATGACAGGACCAACCCGCACAATCTTCGCCATGTCTTCGCCAAGAAATCAAGATATGGGGGTGCCGGACAGTGCCGGTGGATCGCCTAGTATCCCACTAACCCAATTCCAATCAATACTTTCTTAAAGATTTCTCTTGCAATGCAACAAAGGTTCGTGCCACAATTTGTTGTGGTCTAAAAGTGGTCATAAGCGGGACTGAAAGTGGCGGACGAAATAGTTCAAGGCGCGGTACCGGTGGAACCACCGCGAGGCATGTACCCGGCCCGCCTGGACGAAAAGGGGCGCCTCAAGCTACCGGTGGAGTTCCAGAAGTACCTGGGAGGACTGACCCAGAAAAAGCTGTTCGTCACCAGCAAGGACCGGCGCATGGCTACAGTGTACCCCATCGAAATTTGGAAAGAGAACGAAAAGCTGGCCGCCAACTTCCGGGAAAATCCCAAGGCGTTGCAGCGGATATGGTTCACTACGCAGGATCTGGGGTCGGAAACCGAAATGGATGGGCAGGGGCGGGTGCAATTCTCCACCGATCTGCGCCGGGATCTGAACATAGAGAACAAGCCGGTGCGGGTGCTGGTGGTAAGCGGCGCGATCCAGGTAATGAGCGAAGAGATGTTCCAAGCGCGGCGGGCGGAAGCCGCGAAATCGGTCGAGGACGATCTGGAAGTCCTGGAACGGGCTGGGTTCAAGTAATGTCTTATGCACCTTGCCGTAATGGCGGCGGAAGCGATCGAACTGCTGGCGGTGCGGCCCACGGGCACGTATCTGGATGCCACGGCGGGGCTGGGCGGGGATACCGGAGAGATCGCGCGGCGCTTGACCACCGGCAGGGTGATTGCCAACGACCGCGATGCGGAGTCGCTCGAAATGGCGCGGCGCAATACGGCCGCATGGGCGGATCGGATTTGTTATCACCAGGGGACCTTCTCCCGGCTGGCCGCGGCATTGCCGGCATGCGGAGCGGAGCAGGTGAACGGGCTGCTGGCCGACCTGGGCGTAAGCCGGTATCAACTGACCGAGCCGGACAGGGGATTTTCTTTTATGGCCGAGGGGCCGCTAGATATGCGCATGGATCGATCCACGGGCATTACGGCGGCGGACCTGGTCAATCAGTACGCCGAAAAGGCGATCGCCGACCTGATCTATCAGCTAGGCGAAGAAAGGAGGGCGCGGAAGATAGCCAGAGCCATCGTTCGGGGGCGGCCCATACGGAGCACACTACACCTGGCCGGGTTAGTGGAGCGGGCCGTCCCTCGGACGAGTCGTCTGCATCCCGCGACCCGAACCTTTATGGCCTTACGCATGTTTGTGAACGACGAGCAGGGCGAGCTCGACCGCCTGCTCGAAATCGGGCCGGAGCTGCTGGCCAGCGGCGGCCGCATGGTGGCGATCTCTTTCATGTCGCTCGAAGACCGCAAGGTGAAGCAGCGGTTCCGCGGCCTGGCGCAGGAGGGCCGCGCCACCATCCTGACCAAGCGTCCCTTGACGCCCACGGACGAGGAAACAAGTTTCAATCCGGCGTCGCGCAGCGCCAAGCTGCGCGCGCTCGAAATGAAGTAGCGAAGCAGCAATGAAATAGCGAGGGAACGACCGATGGCAACGCTGGCAATATTTTTCCGCAAACCCCTGGCGGCGCCTGCCGCCGCTAGCGGCGGCGGGCAATTCACATTCATCCCGGTAGATACCCGCTATTGCTTGCGGGAGCTGCCCAACGAGGACATTTTCCTGTACTCGAAGTCCATCGACAATTCGCGCGTAGTTCGGGAGCCCGATCCCACGGCGCGCGGCGAATGGTCCATGATCGGCACGGCGTGCGCGGTGGCCGTTCTATTCATGGCCCTGTCGACGCCCCGGGTGGCCAACATTTTCGCGGGCTATCAGTTGGAATCCCTCCGGCAGGAGCAACAACACCTGCTCGACGAACAGCGCGACCTGGATATCACCGAAGCGCGGCTGTGGGGGCAGGAGAATCTCCAGTCCCTCGCCAAGCGGCGCGATCTGAGCGCGCCTACGCCCGAACAGGTGGTACACCTCGATCCCAAGGGCGACAGCAAGCTGGCTTTGAACCGGCACTGATCCCAAACCCCACGGGCTGGACGTCATGGAACCTGTCGCGAGCAATAAAGCCGGCAAACGTCTGATGTGGTTCGGCGCGGGGGTCCTGCTTTGGGCATCCCTGATCCTGGTTCAGTTGTTCCGCCTGCAGGTCGTACACCATGCCGATTACCTGCGCGCGGCCCAGCGGCAGCAGGAAGAGACGGTGGAAACCGCCGCGCCGCGCGGCTCCATCTTCGATCGCTCCGAACAATTGCTGGCAGGGAGCGTGAAGCGGGATTCCGTCTACATCGATCCTCTGCAAGTGCCGGATTTGACGCTAGCTTCCGACATTTTGTCGGGAGTGCTGCAAATCGACCGGGCGGCGCTCTATGGCCGCATGCAGTGGTACGCCGCCAACCGGAGAGGCTTCATGTGGGTGGCGCACGCCATCGAGCCGGAGCAGTACGAACGGCTCCTCAGCCTGCACCTGGATTGGATCCGATTCGAGCATGAAAGCCGGCGGAATTATCCGCGGAATACGCTGGCCGCGCACGTGATCGGAGCCGTGGATGGCGAGGAGACCGGCCAGTGGGGCCTGGAGAAAAGCCTGGAGCAAGACTTGCGCGGCTTGCCGGGCAGCGTGCGGGTACTCACCGACGCCAAGGGGCGCGGCATCGATTCCCATGCGGAAGCCGAACCGCGGCCGGGCGCCGGCGTGACACTCTCGATCGACGAGCGCATCCAGTTGCCGGCCCAGGACGCCATCGCGCGCGCGGTCCAGGACGCGCACGCGGAAAGCGGCAGCGTGGTGGTGATGGACCCTTATCATGGCGATATTCTGGCCCTCGCCAGTTATCCGCCGTTCGATCCGAACCAGCCGCCGGGGCGCGGTGAAGACGCCAAGGCGCGGTTCAATCACGCGGTTTCGGTGCCCTTCGAGCCGGGCTCCGTTTTCAAGGTCATCACGCTTTCCGCGGCGCTCGAAACCACGGGACTTACGCCGTCTACCATGATCAACTGCGGCAACGGCAGCTTCACCATGGCCGGCCGCACGGTACACGAAGCCCACCGCGGCTACGGCACCATGCCCATGGAGATGGTGCTCGCCAAATCCAGCAACATCGGAGCGATTCAGATCGGATTGAAGGTGGGATCGGCCAAACTCTATGAGTATGTCCGGCGTTTCGGCCTCGGCGCGCGCACGGGCGTCCCGCTGCCGGCGGAGTCTCCGGGGATCGTGCGCAAGCTTTCGAAATGGCGCACCACTTCGCTGATGTCGGTATCCATGGGCCATGAAGTGGGGGTCACCACCTTGCAACTCGCACAGGCCTGTTCCGCGGTAGCTAACGGCGGTTTGCTGGTGCCGCCACGTTTGATTCTGAAAAAGGGCACGGAAACCGTGCCGGTGGTTCCTCCGCACCGTATTCTGAAGCCGGAAACCGCCATCACTATGCGTAAAATGATGGAAGGCGTGGTGCTGGTGGGGACGGGAAAGAAAGCCAAGCTAAGCGGATATTCGACCGCCGGCAAGACCGGATCCGCGCAGATCTTCGACTACGCTACGGGACACTATACGCACAGCTACAACGCCTCGTTTATGGGATTTGCGCCGGTGGCGAATCCGGCAATCGTGGTGGTGGTCACGCTGAATGGCACGCACGGTACGGGCGGCTTCGGGGGCGTCGTCGCGGCCCCGGTGTTCCACGACGTGGCGGCGGAAGCGTTGCGCGTATTGGATGTGCCCAGAGATTTGCCGGACAACTCCGCGGACGCGCCGGAAACGCAGATCGCCGACCTGGACGACCCGCCCATGGTGGAGGGTCTGGCCGATCCGCCGGTGTTGGAAGCGGCGGACCCGCAGGTGCCGGCATCTCAACAGGCCGGTTCGGTTGCAGACGCAGGCCATGGGCCTGCGCCACCTGCGGGCCAGCAGTCTGTACCCCCTGCGCCACCTGCTCCACCCGCGCCACGCAAAATCGGTCCCACCGCGCCGAACTTCATCGGATTGTCGATGCGGTCCGTAGTGGCGCTGGCGCAAGCGCAAGGTTGGCCCGTAGTGCTGGCGGGCACCGGTATCGTCCGCGCGCAGCAACCGGCGCCCGGCGCCGTTCTGCATGGCGGAGAAAGGATTCGAGTCGATCTTGCCAGATGACCCTGGGCGAGATACTGGCGGGGATTCGGCTCAAGGCGCCACTCCCGCCGGATCTTTCCCCACTGGATGTGGAGGGCCTCGACTACGACTCGCGCCGCGTGCAACCCGGCTTCCTATTCTTCGCTTTTCCGGGCAGCCGCGCCGATGGCCGCCAGTTCGCGCAGGATGCGATGGGCCGGGGGGCGCTGGCGGTAGCCAGCGAATTCCCCGCCCCGGATGGCTTTCCGGCACCCTGGATTGAAGTCGAACACGGCCGCCAGGCGCTGGCGCTGGCCGCCCGCAATTTCTATCGCCACGCGGACGAGCGCATCGCCCTCACCGGCATCACCGGCACGAATGGCAAAACCACCACATCGTATCTGATCGATGCGATTCTGCGCGCCGCCGGCAAAATCACCGCGCTGATCGGCACTATCGAGTACCATCTGGCCGGACGGGTGCTGCCGGCCGTCAACACCACCCCGGAATCGCTCGACTTGCACCGGCTCTTCGCGGAACTGGAGGCGGCCGGCGGTTCGCACGCGGTGATGGAAGTGTCGTCGCATGCGCTGGCGTTGGGCCGCGTGTACGGCCTGACGTTCCACACGGCCATTTTCACCAATCTGACGCGCGACCACCTGGATTTCCACTCCAGCATGGAGGATTACTTCGCCGCCAAGCAACTGCTGTTCTCCGGCGCCGGCGCGCCGCCGCCGGCCTGGGCCGTGCTGAACCGCGACGACGAATGGTGCCGCCGCGTGCAAGTCTCGCGGCAGAGCGAAGCGCTGTGGTTCGGACTCGGGCAGGGCGCCACGGTGCGCGCGCGGCACATCGCTTCCAACCTGCAAGGGCTGCGCTTCGAAGTGCAGAGCCGCAAATTGCGCTTCATGGTGGAATCGCCGCTGTTGGGCAAAATCAACGTCTACAACATCCTGGCGGCCTGCTGCGCCGGACTGAGCTACGGCTTCGCGCCGGAGACTATCGCGGCGGGCATCGCGCAATGCCGCACCGTGCCGGGACGCTTCGAGCGCATCGACGAGGGCCAGCCGTTCGGCGTGGTGGTGGACTATGCGCATACCGACGACGCGCTGAAGAACGCCATCGCGGTGGCGCGCGGCCTAGCGCCCAAACGCATCATTACTTTATTCGGATGCGGCGGCGACCGGGACCGCGCCAAGCGTCCGCTGATGGGGCAGGCGGCGGCGCAAAACAGCAATCTGGTGGTGCTGACCAGCGACAATCCGCGGTCGGAGGATCCGCTGGCCATCATGAACGACGCGCTGGTGGGCATCCGGCGCACCGACGTGCCCCTGATCGTCGAGCCGGACCGGGCCACCGCTATTGCCCGCGCCATCAAGGAAGCGCGTCCCGGCGACATTGTAATTCTTGCCGGAAAAGGACACGAAACTTATCAGGTACTGAAAGACAAGACCATCGCTTTCGACGATCGCGAGGTGGCCCGCGGAGTGCTGCGAGGTTTCGGCTACCATCGGGAGCCGACATGACCCTGGCATTGAGCGCGGTGGCGGGCGTGTTGGCTGTGGGGCGGGCCTCCAGGCCTGCGCGAGGCCTCCAGGCCTCGCTCTGCACCGGCTGGTCCGTGGACACCCGCACCCTGGCGCCTGGCGATCTTTTCTTCGCTCTGCGCGGGCCCAATCACGATGGCCACGCCTACGTTGCGGCGGCACTTGAGAAAGGCGCCGTGGCAGCCGTCGCCGAGCATGCCACGCCGGGCGCCAACGTCTTCGTCGTACCAGACTCCCTCGCGGCCCTCCAAAACCTGGCTGCCTGGGCGCGCCAGCAATGGGGCGGACGCATCGTAGGCATCACCGGCAGCGCCGGGAAGACCACCGCCAAGGATGCCATCGCCCACATGCTGGCCGCCGAATGGCCTGTAGGTAAGACCGTGGGCAACCTCAACAACCATGTGGGCGTGCCGCTCTCTATACTGCGCCTGCCGGACGAATCGCGCGTGGGGGTGCTCGAAATGGGCATGAATCACGCGGGCGAGATCCGCGCCCTGGCGGCCATCGCCAAGCCGGACATCGGCGTAGTCACCAACGTAGGATACGCGCACGTGGAAGCCTTCGCTTCGATCGATGGCGTGGCGCTGGCCAAGCGAGAGTTGATCGAGGCGCTCGATCCTGAAACGGGCATCGCCGTGCTCAATGCCGACGATGCGCGGGTGCTGCGCTTCCGCGAGATGCATACCGGCCGTGCGATTACATTCGGCTTCTCGGAAGGGGCGGATGTGCGGGCGACGGACATCGCCCTCTCGGCCGAAGGTACGCGTTTCCGTGTCGAGGGCGTCGATTTTAAGACGACCCTGGCGGGCCGGCACGGCGTGCTCAACCTGGTGGCGGGCATGGCTGTGGCGCGCGTGTTTGAGATCCCGCTGGAGCGCCTGCGCGATGCCGTGGCCACTTTCACTATCGGCAAAATGCGCGGCGAGCGCCTGGAGCGCCACGGCATCATTATTTGGAACGATTGCTACAATTCCAATCCCGAGGCGCTACACGCCATGCTGGAGGTGCTGCGCGCCACGCCCGCGCGCCGGCATATCGCGGTGCTGGGCGAGATGCTCGAACTGGGACACGCCGCCGAATTCCTGCACCGGCAGGCGGGACGCTGCGCGGCGGAAAGCGGCCTGGACTCGCTGGTCGCCGTGCAGGGGGCGGCTCGCTTCATGGCCGAAGAAGCCGAGCGCGCGGGTATGCCGCCACACTCCGTGCACTTTTTTGAACGTTCCGAGGGCGCCGCCGGCGAGTTCGTCCGGCAAATGGCGCAGCCCGGCGACGCCATCCTGTTCAAGGGTTCGCGCGGCGTCGCGATCGAGCGGGCGATGGAGAAACTCCTGGCATAACCATGCTGTACTTCCTGCTCTACGAGAAACTGTCGCCGGTGGTGTCGGGGTTCCGCGTCTTCCGCTACGTCACTTCCCGCACGGCGTTTGCCAGCCTGACCGCGCTGTTTCTGTGCATCGCGCTGGGTCCCTGGCTGATCGGCAAGCTGCGCCACTTCCAGATCGGCCAGTATATCCGTGAGGAAGGTCCTCAGTCGCACCAGAAGAAAGCCGGTACGCCTACCATGGGCGGCGTGCTGATTATTGTGTCGATCGTGATCCCCACCCTGTTATGGGCGGATCTGCGCAATTCCTACGTGTGGATCGCGGTGTTGACACTGCTGGCCTACGGCGCCATCGGTTTCATGGACGATTACGCCAAGATCGCCACGCACCGCAACCTGGGACTGACCGCGCGGCGCAAGATACTGTATCAAGTCGGAACGGCTTTTGTGGTGGCGGCCGTGCTGATGTTCATGCGCACGTTCGGCGGGTATTCCACGGTGATGAACGTTCCATTCCTGAAGCGCTTCCAACCAACGCTGCTGATATCTTCGCTGCTGGCGAGTCCCTGGACATATGCGCTGGGCGTGCTGCCGTTCTTCATCTTCGTGGCCCTGGTGATCGTGGGATCGTCGAATGGCGTGAACCTCACCGACGGCCTGGATGGCTTGGCGATCGGCCTGATGGTGGTGGCCTCGGGCGCGCTGACCGTGCTGACCTACGCCGGCGGCCACGCCACCCTAGCCGAGTATCTGCAGATCGCCAGAAACGCGCGCACCTCGGAGCTGACCATCTTCTGCGGCTCGATCACGGGCGCCAGCCTGGGCTTCCTCTGGTACAACGCCCACCCGGCCGAGATTTTCATGGGCGATGTCGGCTCGTTGGGGTTGGGGGCCGCGCTGGCGATAGTGGCCATCCTGATCAAGCAGGAGATTCTGCTGTTGTTCATCGGCGGCATCTTCGTACTGGAAACGCTGTCGGTGATCCTGCAAGTGGGCAGCTTCAAGCTGCGCGGCAAGCGGATTTTCAAGATGGCCCCGCTGCACCATCACTTTGAAGCGCTGGGCTGGACGGAATCGAAGATCATCGCCCGGTTTTGGATCGCGGGACTTGTCTTAGCGCTCTTTGCGCTAACCACGCTGAAGCTGCGTTAGAAAACGGGATGCTGGAACAAGACATGCAGTTGCGGCGGCGCGGCGCGGAACCAGCCGAAGTTCGCGCGAATGCCCTGCGCCTTGTTCAGGACGATCCCGAGGGCCTGATTGGGGAATACACACGACGTTTCGGTCGTGTGCTAAACGCCGATAATGCCGCCGAACTGTTCCCGGAATACGCCGCTTCCCTTGCGTCCCGCGCACAACTTCGACAGGCCGTGCATCCGGCGGCCCAGTGGGTGCGCGACGAGCTATTCGCCCGCGCGCTGCAAGACCCGAACGTACGCGAAGTGATCTTCACAGCCGGCGGTAACGGCGCAGGCAAGAGCACCGGAGGACTTACCGGCGACGTGGTGATGGACACCACGCTGAGCAACCCTGAACATTCCGAGAAGTTGATACAGGCGGCGCTGAACGCTGACAAAAGCGTCCAGGTCGTCTATACCTATCGGCCGATCCAGCAAGCTTTCGAAGGAGTCCTCGCCCGCACCCGCTTGGAGGGGCGCACGGTTTCCATCGGCACCCTCATCGGAACCCATGAGGGTGCTGCCCAAACCGTGCGTTCTCTGGTCGAGAAATATGCCGGCCATCCCGACGTTCGATTCTGGTTCATCGACAATAGCGGCGCCAATCCCGTCCCAGGCAGCATCGCCCTCACCCGGAAACAGGACTATCATGAAAGTAGAGACCAACTTTATGGCATCCTCGAATCTCAGCGTGCCCAAATCCCCGAATATGTCTACCAAGCCGCCCAGGGAACTGACTATAGACGAACGGGGCGCCCAACTGGTCCAACAGGCCCTGCGCAACCTGCGGCGATCTGCCCAACAGAAGCAGGAACAAGCAGCCCGCCACCAGAAGTAGCGCCCCACACCCCACACCTAGCGCCCAACACGTGCCTGCGGGCGCTTGTCGTCGGCTTGGAGAAGTCCGGGTTGGCGTCGATTCAACTACTTCTGCGCCAAGGCGCCGCGGTGCGCGCCACCGATGTGAAGCCACTCTCGCAACTACCCGAAGCCGCGGCGACGCTGGAGCGCTTGGGTGTTCCTTTTACTCAGCAGTCGGACGGAGTCATCGAAGGTTCCGACTTGATTGTCATTTCTCCTGGGGTACCTGCAGACCTCCCGCCGCTCGATGCGGCCCGCCGGCGCGGCGTGCGGGTCATCGGCGAGGTGGAACTGGCGGCTCCGTTTCTGCTGGGCCGCACCATCGGGATTACGGGCACCAATGGCAAGACCACCACGACTGCGCTGGTAGGCCACATTCTGCGCGAATCCGGCGTCCCTGCTCAGGTGGGCGGGAATATCGGCACGCCGGTCACCGCCATGATCGAAAGCTCGCGTCCGGACCAGTGGAATGTGCTGGAGTTGTCCAGTTTCCAGCTTGAAACCATCGCCGAATTTCACGCCGGCATCGCCGTGGCCCTGAATGTCACGCAGAACCATTTGGACCGCCATCATACTTTCGCCAGCTACGCCGCCGCCAAGGGACGCCTGTTCGAAACGCAGCGGGCAGGCGCATTCGCCATTCTCAACGCGGACGATCCCATTTGCGTGAGCTATGCTTCGCTGACCGCCGGATCGCCGCTCTGGTTCAGCAGCACGCGCGCGGTCACGCCAGGCCTCTGGCTGGCCAATGACAAGATTTGGTTCGACGGCGAGCTCCTGATGGACGCGGGGCAGATTCCTATTCGCGGCCGCCACAATATCGAAGACACCATGGCCGCCGCCGCGGCTGCCCGGCTGGCGGGCGCGCCGCTCGCATCCATCGCCGCCGCCGTGCGCACCTTCAAAGCCGTGGAGCATCGCCTGGAATTCGTGCGCAATCTGAACGGCGTGGACTTCTACAACGATTCGAAAGCCACCAGCGTGGATGCCACGCTCAAAGCCCTGGACGCCTTTCCCGGCGGTCTTTGGGTGATTCTGGGCGGCAAGGACAAGGGCCTGGACTACACGGCCCTGCGCGCGCCTTTATCCGCCAAAGCGCATGCCGCGCTGCTGATTGGCGCGGCCGCCCCCAAGATCGCGGACCAGCTTCAAGGCGCGGTTGCGCTCGAACATGCCGGCACGCTGGAGAACGCGGTGCGCTTCGCTTATGCGCACGCCCAGCCGGGCGATACGGTGCTGCTGGCGCCGGCCTGCGCCAGCTTCGACCAATTCACCAGCTACGAGCATCGCGGCCAAGTTTTCAAAAACGTTGTACAACAACTGGAGCCCACAAACTAATATGGCGCAAAGACTCAAAACCGATTGGACGCTTTTTGGCACCACCATTTGTATGGCGGCCTTTGGCGTGGTCATCCTTTATAGCGCATCTTCCGTGATCGCCGAGCTGAAGTTCGGATCGTCCTGGCACTTCGTGTGGCGGCAGAGCCTGTGGATGGTCCCATCGTTGCTGCTGATGATGTTCCTGAAGCGCACACACTACCGGAAGCTGCAGAATTCGACGGTGGCGTTCGCCGCCATCGGGCTGGTGCTGATGCTGCTGGGGCTGGTGTTTTTCGTGGATTCGGCGCATCATCGCTGGCTGCGCATGGGTCCCGTCGGTTTGCAGCCCTCGGAGCTGGCCAAGCCCGCGCTGGTTATTTTTTTGGCGCACTTCGTGGCGTGGCGCGCGCAGGCGATCAACACGCGCTACACGCTTTACCCGGCTGCGTTGGCCGTCGGGCTGGTGATTCTGGCGGTGGTGGTGGCGGACCTGGGAACCGCCGTAGTGCTGGGCGTCACGGCCACCGTGGTCTTTTTCGTAGCGGGTTTGCGATGGCGCTTCTGCGCGATCGCGGCTGGGTGCGCGGTGCTGGGGCTGGTGTTTTTCATCGCGCTCAAGCCTTACCGGCTGGCGCGCATCGCCGGATATCTGGACCCCGGCTCCAAGATCATCTCGCAGATCGATCCGGGGGGCCATCTCGAACAATACATGCACCAATCGCTCACCTCGCGCGACACCAGCTACCAGTTGGAGCAATCCAAGATCGCGGTGGGGACGGGCGGGGTGGTGGGCGCGGGGCTGATGCAGGGCAAGCAGAAGCTGCTCTATCTGCCGGAAGCGCATACAGATTTTATCTACGCGGTGGTGAGCGAGGAACTGGGCCTGGTGGGGTCGGTAGGGCTGTTGCTGGCGTTCGTCCTGATTCTGTGGCGCGGCCTGCGCGCGGCCATGCGCATGCCCGACGATTTCGGCCGCTATCTGGCGCTGGGCATCACCACGGTGGTGGTGGTGCAAGGCTTGATGAACATCAGCGTGGTGCTGGGCATGATGCCGACGAAGGGAATCCCGCTGCCGATGATCAGCTCGGGAGGAAGTTCGCTGCTGTCGACGCTGGCGTCGTTGGGGATCTTGATGAATGTATCGGAGCACGCGGGGTGACAGGCGCGCTTCGCACGCCGTGGCTGGTGGATGGTGGTTGGTGGCTGGTGGTTGTGACGGAAACAGTTCGGAACTATAAGGAGCTTCGGGTTTGGCAAGGCGCCATGGATTTGGTCGAGTGTGTGTATCGTTTGTCAGCGGCGCTTCCTCCCGAGGAGAATTATGGGCTGAAATCGCAGATACGGCGGGCGGCTGTCTCAATTCCGTCCAATATAGCGGAAGGTCAGGCACGCGCATCCACCAAAGAATTCCTCAACCACCTATCAATAGCTCAGGCCTCCTTGGCGGAGGTCGAGACCCAGCTAGAGATTTCAGTGCGGCTCAAATACCTCGCCGTGGGACAAGTGGCCGAAGCCGCCCAAGCCATCCAAAAGCTCGGCAAGCAACTCCACGCACTGCGCAACGCCTTGGAGGCGCGCAAATGAGCGAGCGAAGCGAGCACAACACCAGCCACCAGCCACCATCCACCATCCACGCGAGCGCCAGCGATGCCCGCGCCTTCCTCATGGCGGGCGGCGGCACCGGCGGTCACATCATCCCCGCGCTGGCCGTGGCCCGCGAACTCCGCCTGCGCGGGCACAGCGCCTTCTTCGTCGGCACCGAGCGGGGCCTCGAAAGTAAGCTGGTGCCGGGCGAGGGCTTCCCCCTGGAGTTGATCCAAATCGGCGGCCTCAAACGCGTCGGTTGGCTGCGAAGGGTGGCGACCCTGATGCAACTGCCCGTCAGCACGATGTATGCCCGGCGGCTCTTGAAGGGCCGGCGTGTGGCGGCCGTGTTCAGCATGGGCGGCTACGTCGCCGGGCCGCCGGTGATTGCCGCGCTGGCCGGAAGGGTGCCCGTGGTCGTCATGGAGCCGAATGCCGTGCCCGGGTTCACCAATCGCCGCATCGCCAGGTATGTGCGCCGCGCGCTGATCAGCTTTCCCGAGACGGTCCGCTATTTTCCAAGCGGCCGCACCGAACTTACCGGATTGCCCGTACGCGAGGAGTTTTTCTCTATCCCGCCGAAGCCGCACGGCGGGAAATTCACGGTGCTGATCACCGGCGGCAGCCAGGGATCGCACACGCTGAACCAGGCCGCGCGCCAAAGCTGGCCGCTGTTTCGCGCGGCGGGACTGCCGGTGCGCATCGTGCATCAGAGCGGCCAGCAGGGCGGACCCGCCGCTTGCGACGACTTGCGCGCGGCTTTCGCCGAAACCGGCCTCGAGGGCGAGGTGCTGCCGTTCATCGCGGATATGCCGGCGGCCTTCGCGCAGGCCGACTTGGTGGTATGCCGGTCGGGCGCGGGCGCGGTCGCCGAACTTGCGGCGGCGGGCAAGCCGTCCATCCTTTCGCCATTTCCGTTCGCGGCAGATCAGCATCAATTGCGGAATGCGGAAGCGTTCGTGCGGGCGGGGGCGGCGCGCCTGGTGCAGGATCGCGAGATGACCGGAGAGAGATTGTTCGAGATCGTCGCCCGGCTGGCCGCCGATCCTGGCGTACTGGAACGTATGGGCAACGCTGCGCGGAGCATGGCGCATCCCGGTGCCGCGCGCCGCGCCGCGGAGGTGCTGGAGGAGGTGGCGCGTGGTTAGCCCTGTGTCCAGCAGGGCGAGCGGGGCCTTGAGGCCCCGCGCAGACCTGGAGGTCCGCCCCACTAAGATTTTCATTGACACGGGGCGCAAAAAGCCGAAACAATACGAGGAGATAATGTTTTTTAAGCGGCAGCACCTGCACTTCACGGGGATCGGCGGTATCGGGATGAGCGGTATCGCCGAGGTGCTGCTCAATCTGGGCTACACCGTCAGCGGATCGGACCTGAAGCTGACCCCCATCACCGACCGTCTGTCCGCCATGGGCGCAGCCATCCACGAAGGCCACGCCGCATCCAACGTGGCCGGAGCGCGCGCGCTGGTGGTCAGCTCCGCGGTCGACGAACAGAACGCCGAGGTGCAGGAAGCCCGCCGTTTGCAAATCCCGGTGATCCCGCGCGGCGAACTGCTGGCCGAGCTGATGCGCCTCAAGTACGGCATCGCCATCGCCGGCAGCCACGGCAAGACCACTACCACCTCGCTCATCGCCACCATTCTGAATCATGCGGGCCTGGACCCCACCGTCATGGTGGGCGGCCGGGTCGCGACTATGGGCGGTTCCAACGCGCGCGTGGGCCACAGCGATTTTCTAGTGGTCGAATCGGATGAAAGCGACGGCTCCTTCCTGAAGCTCGCGCCCATACTGGCGATCGTCACCAACATCGATCGCGAGCACCTGGATCATTACGCCTCGCTCGACGACATCCGGGCCGCGTTTATCGAGTTCGTGAATAAAGTTCCATTTTACGGCGCGGCCATCGTCTGCGTGGACGACGATAACGTGAAGACCATCCTGCCCGCCATCCGCCGGCGCATCATCAAATACGGCGCGAGCTCGCAGGCCGATCTGGAAGCCGCCGAAATCTGCTGCGGCGCGTTCGCCAGCGATTTCAGCCTGCGCTACCGCCAAACCGCGCTGGGCCGCTTCCATCTGCGCATCCCCGGCCGGCACAACGTGCTGAATGCCACCGCAGCGGCGGCCGTGGCGCTGGAGCTGGAAGTCTCGCCCGATCGAATTCGCGAAGCTCTGGCGAGTTTCAGCGGCGTGGACCGCCGTTTCCAGACGCGCGGCCAGGAGCGCGGAATCACCGTGATCGACGACTACGGACATCACCCCACGGAGATCCGCGCCACCCTGGCGGCCGCGCGGCTGTGCGGCTTCCGGCGCATCCACGTGCTGTTTCAGCCGCACCGGTACACGCGCACGTTCCACCTGCTCGACGATTTTGGCGGCGCGTTCCATCAGGCGGACACGGTGCTGATCCTGGACATCTATGCCGCTTCCGAGCGCCCCATCGAAGGGGTGAATGCCGAGGCCCTGGCCGAACGCATCCGGCAGTTCGGACACCGCGGCGTGGAATACGTGGGCAGTATCGAGCGCGGCGTCGATGCGCTGTTGGAAGTGGCGCAGGAAGGCGACCTGGTGCTGACGCTGGGCGCCGGCAACGTCTGGCAGGCGGGCGATCTGGTGCTGGCGGGGCTGCAACAGGGAGGCAATGTAAACTGATGGCGCGCGAAAAGGCACGTCCGCAATTTCGCTGGCGGTTGTGGCTGACGGTGTGCGGCTGGTGCGTGTTCTTTGTCTCCAGCGCGGTGGCGGCCCGCCAGGCGCATCGCTACGCGATCGCCGATCCGCAGTTCATGCTCTCCAGCGAAAACCGCGGCGCTCTGACCCTCCAGGGCGTCACCTATGCCGCGCGCGCCAAGCTGCTGCGCGTCTTCGCCGGCGACTATGGCCGCAGCATCTTCGCCGTGCCGCTGGACGAGCGCCGCCGCCGCCTGCTGGCGGTGGATTGGGTGGAAGACGCGGCGGTCTCGCGCATCTGGCCGAATCGCCTGCTGGTGCGCATTACGGAGCGCCAGCCGGTGGCTTTTGTCAGCCTGCCGCTGCATGGCGCATCCGGATCGGCCGCGCGGTTCCTGCTGGTGGACGCGCAGGGCGTGCTGCTGGACCCGCCGCTACGCGCGCAGTTCGCTTTCCCGGTGTTGACCGGGCTGAGCGACGAGCAGACCGACGCCGAGCGCCGCGTGCGCGTGCGCGCCATGCAGAGCCTCATGGACGACCTGGGGCCCGCGGGACAAAATATTTCCGAAATCAACGCCGCCGCGCCCGACGATCTCACGGTAGTCGCCCAGGTGGAGGGCCGCCCGCTCGAACTCAAGCTCGGCGACGGCAATTATGGGAAGCGATTGCAGAATTTCCTGCTTCACTACCCGGAGATTCGCAAGCACGCGGCCAACGTCACGGCGTTCGATTTGCGTCTGGACGACCGCATCACCGCGAAGGAGCAGCCGAACCAACAATGAGTACGCCGAAAACATTGGACGCCGTGGGCCTGGACGCCGGGAGCGCCTGGACACGCTGCGTGATTTGCCGCCTGGAAGATAATTGGATGCGTTTCCTGGGGTGCGGCTCGGCGCCTTCCCAGGGCTGGCTAAAGGGTATGATCGCCGACCAGACCGCGGCCGCGGAATGCATGCTGGCCGCGTTGCGCGAGGCCGAGAGCAACGCGCAGGTCTCCGTCGAGAGCGCCGTGGTAGGGGTGGGCGCGACTGTCCGCGGAGCCAACTGCCGCGGCCTGCGCGATTTGGGGCGGGTCCGCAGCGTGGAACAGCGCGACGTCAATCGCGCCGTGGAGCGCGCCAAGCGCGTGCTGTTGCCGGAAGGCGCCATGATCCTGCAGATGTTCCCGCAGGATTTCGTGGTGGACGGCCATCCCGGCCATCGCGATCCGCGCAAAATGATCGCCGGCCAGATTGAGGCCAACGTGCACCTGGTGATGACGTCGCAAAGGGAGCACGAATGCGTGGTCACCGCGGTGAACCAGGCGCATCTGGCGGTCGAGGAGACCGTTTTCGAGGCGCTGGCCGCCTGCTATGCGGCGGTGCTGCCGGAAGACCGCCAGGAAGGCGCCGCCCTGCTGAACATCGGCGCGCAATCCTGCGAATTGGTGGTTTATCGCGGGGAAGCCATGCAATTAGCGGCCAGCCTGCCCATCTCCGGCGACCATTTCACGCGCGACGTGGCGCGCGGCTTGTGCGTCGGCTTCGAGGATGCCGCCATCCTCAAGCACGAATTCGGCTGCGCCAAGTCCGATTTCACGGCGGAGAATTCTTTCGTCGAAGTGGCCTCCCGCGAGGATCGCGACGTGCAGCGGCGAACGCTGAATTGCATTTTGGAATCCCGCGCGCTGGATCTGTTCCAGATGGTGCGGCACGAGTTGGCCCGCGTGAGCATGGATGGGGCGCTGATGGGCGGCATGTTTTTGTGCGGCGGTGGCGCCCGCCTGGAAGGCATGTGCGAAATCGCGGAAGAGGTCCTCAGATGCCGGGTCTGCAATGCCCTGCCCGTGGGGATCGCGGATTGGCCGGACGAGCTTTGCGACCCTGCCTGGACGACGGCGGCAGGGCTGGCCATGTACTCCGCCAAGCTGAAATCGCAGCATGAAATACAGCGGCAGTCATACGGGCTGCTGGGAAAAATTCTGAAATGAAAAGAAGAAGTCAGGAGACAGAAGTCAGGAGACAGAAGACAGAAGTCGGAATGCGAGGCAGGAAATTCTGACTTCTGTCTTCTGACTCCTGACTTCTTTTTCAAGGTTCTTGAAGGAGGACCGTTATGGGGCTTATCGATTCTGAAAACGACGATTTGAAATACGAGATTCAAGAGGAAGCCGGCGGCGGCGCGCGCATTAAGGTCATCGGCGTGGGCGGCGGCGGCTGCAATGCCGTGGCGCGGCTGTATCGCGAGGGCATGCCGGGCGTGGAGTTCTGCGCCATGAACACGGACGCCCAGGCGCTGGCCGCTTGCGAGGTGCCCGTCAAGCTGCAACTTGGCGACAAGATCACCAACGGGCTGGGCGCGGGCTGCAACCCGGAGATCGGCCGCCAAGCCGCCTTGGAGAACACCGACAAGATCGTCGAGCTGCTGCAAGGCGCAGACATGGTGTTCGTCAGCGCGGGGCTGGGCGGCGGCACCGGCACCGGCGCGGCGCCCGTGATCGCCTCGCTGGCCAAAGAACTGGAGGCGCTCACCATCGCCGTGGTCACCAAGCCGTTCGCGTTCGAAGGCGCGCGCCGCATGCGTCTGGCCGACCATGGCCTCACCAAGCTGGCTTCGACCGTGGACACCGTGATCGCCATTCCCAACGACCGGCTACTGAAACTGGTGCCGCGCGGCACCAGCTTCTTCGAAGCCTTCAAGCTGGCCGACGACCTGCTGCGCCAGGCCGTGCAAGGCATCAGCGACATCATCAACACGCCCGGCATCATCAACCGCGATTTCGCCGACGTGAAGGCCACCATGCTGGGCATGGGCTACGCTATGATGGGCACCGCCACCGGACGCGGCGAGAACGCCGCCGTGGATGCCGCCCGCCAGGCGATCAATTCGCCGCTGCTCGAAGACTCGCGGATCAGCGGTGCGCGCGGCGTGCTGATCAACATCACGGGATCCAGCCGCCTGGGCCTGCACGAAGTGAACGAGGCCTGCTCCATTATCCGCGAAGCCGCGGACTGCGAAGACGTGCAGATCAACTTCGGCGTGACCATGAACGAATCCATGGCCGATGCGGTGAAGATCACCGTGATCGCCACGGGCTTTCAGCCGCAGTACGCGCCCGTCGCGGAGCAGCCGCCCGCGCCGCAAATGATTTGGTCCGAGCCGCTGGCTGCCGCGCCGCCCGAGCCGGAGCCGGAGGCGGCGGTGAACGGGGAACCCGAGCCGCCCTTCGATCCGGAAGATCTGGATACGCCGGCTTATCTGCGGCAGGGGCGATTGCTGAACTAACCCAGCCCGGTTTGCCGGCCCAGGGTCTCGCGTGGTAAAAGGAGGTATCTTGACCGCCGAGCCGCCACAACGCGACGATTTTGCCAATCTATACCGCCGCGCTTTCGCGGCATATGGAACGCACGCGTTATGGAACAAGCGGGCACTTGAGAACCCGACCAAGGACGACGCGCTGGTCATTGCGCGCGCGCTGCGTATTGAGGGCGACCGCGAAGCCCGGCGTCTGGCGGAACAGATCGAGCAGGCCTGCCGTGGCGCTCTCTGAAATTCAGGTGGAAGTTCTCAGGCTTCTTGCTTGAACCGGAACGCGCCGCGCTATTCCGGCGACATCGACGTTTTTCACGACCGCGAGGATCGGGTAGCCGAGGCCGCTTTGGACGACTCCCAAACCCTTGAGGCGGCCGGCTATCGGGTTTCGTGGCTTCGCCAAATGCCGCTCGTTTACACCGCCGAAGTGAAACAAGGGAATGACAGCACACGGCTTGAATGGGTGGTTGACAGCGACTTCCGGTTTTTCCCGACCATGAAGGATGAGACTTTCGGTTACATCCTGCATCCGGCCGATCTTGCCATGAACAAGATTATGGCCGCTGCCGGCCGCCGCGAAGTGCGGGACCTTTTCGACCTCGTGACGATCCACGAAACCATTCTTCCACTTGGCGCCGTCATCTGGGCCGCCGTTGAAAAGTCGCCCGGCTTTAACCCGGAGGGCTTGATCGCCGAAATTCGGCGCAATGCCCACTATCCCGCGGCCGATTGGCGGGCGTTGCAGGCAACCGAGCCGGTCGATCCCAAAGACGTCTCAGCCCGGCTTCGCAAGGCTCTTGACGAAGCGGAGGCGTTCGTCACGCGAATGCCGACCGCCAAGATAGGTTTACTGTTCATCAAGGACGGCGAGGTGACACAGCCCGACCCCGATCGTCTGGAGTCCTACGAACCCCACGCCGGGCAGCGCCGGGGCCATTGGCCGACCAACCCCGAAATCACCGCCGCGATGTTCGCGCGTTTCCACCACAAACCGTCCAGCCCTTAACGTATCGGTCAAGCGCTACAGAATATAGCGGCTGAGGTCCTGATCCTTGACAATGTCGGCTAGCTGCTTGCGCACGTAGGCCGCATCCATCTTCACGGTCTTCTTCTTCAGGTCCGGCCCTTCGAAGGAGACTTCTTCGACCAGCTTTTCCATGATGGTGTGCAGGCGCCGCGCGCCGATGTTTTCGGAGCTTTGATTGACCTGCGCGGCGAATTTGGCGACTTCCGCCAGCGCGTCGTCGGTGAATGTCAGCTTGATGCCCTCGGTCTCCATCAACGCCGTGTATTGCTTGGCGAGCGCGTTCTTGGGCTCGCGCAGAATGCGGATAAAATCCTCCACCGTGAGGGATTTCAGCTCCACGCGGATGGGGAAACGGCCTTGCAGCTCGGGGATCATGTCGGCGGGCTTGGAAACGTGGAACGCGCCGGCGGCGATGAACAGAATGTGGTCCGTCCGCACGAAACCACAGCGCGTATTGACGGTGGTGCCCTCCACGATGGGCAAGATATCGCGCTGCACGCCCTCGCGGCTGACATCCGGGCCGTGGCCGGTTTCGCGCCCCGCGATCTTGTCTATTTCGTCGAGAAAGATGATACCGCTGGTTTCCACGCGCTCCAGGGCCACGCGCGTGACCTGGTCCATGTCGATGAGTTTTTGCTCCTCTTCCTGCCCCAGGTAATCGGCGGCCTCGGCCACGCGCATCTTGCGCCGCCGCGTTTTGCCGCCGAAGAAATTGGGGAGCATGTCCTTGATGTTGATGCTCATCTCCTCGATGCCCGCGTTGGTGGCGAACTCGATGTTGGGGGGGCGGTCCTTCACTTCCAGCTCCACGATGCGCTCGTCGAGTTTGCCCTCGCGCAACCGCTCGCGCAGCTTTTCGCGGGTGCGCTCGACGCTCTCGGTGGACTCCGGTTGGGGCGGCATGAGCAGGTCCAGCAGGCGCTCTTCGGCGTTGGCTTCGGCGCGGTCGGCCACTTCTTCGAGGCGCTCTTCGCGCACCATATCGATGGCGATGTCCACCAAATCGCGTATCATGGATTCCACGTCGCGGCCCACGTAGCCGACTTCGGTGAATTTGCTGGCTTCCACCTTCATGAACGGCGAATTGGCCAGGCGCGCCAGACGCCGCGCGATCTCCGTCTTGCCAACGCCGGTGGGACCGATCATGAGGATGTTCTTGGGCATCACCTCGTCGGCCATCTCGGGGGGCAGTTTCTGGCGGCGAATGCGGTTGCGCAGTGCGATGGCCACCGCGCGCTTGGCATCCGCCTGCCCCACCACGTGCTTGTCCAGTTCGCGCACGATTTCGCGGGGCGTGAGCTCGTCGAGGATGGGTTCCTCGTCCACGGACTGGGCGGGAAGATAGATGACCATATCAGGCGAGCTCCTCGTAGGTAACGCTGTCGTTGGTGTAGATGCAAATACGGGCCGCGATCTGCATGGCTTGCTCGGCGATCTGCCGCGCGGATAGCTTGGTATTGCGCAGCAGCGCCGTAGCGGCGGAGAGCGCGAAAGGCCCGCCTGAGCCGATGGACGCCGCGCCCTCATCCGGCTCGATGACGTCGCCGTTGCCGCTGACGATGTAGGTGTTCTTGTCGTCCGCCACCAGCAGCAGCGCTTCCAGATGGCGCAGCATGCGGTCTGTGCGCCAGTCCTTGGCCAACTCCACGGCGGCGCGCGAGAGGTTGCCGTTGAACTGTTCCAGCTTGGATTCGAAGCGCGCGAAGAGGGCGAAAGCGTCGGCCGTGGAGCCGGCGAAACCGGCCAGGATCTTGTCGTTGTAGATGCGGCGCAGCTTCTTGGCCGACGATTTGAGGACTTCGTGGCCCAGAGTCACTTGCCCGTCGCCCGCCATCACTACTTTGCCGTCGCGGCGGACGCAGAGCACCGTCGTCGAACGTATGCGTTGTTTCATTGAAACTACCAGTTTATCGCGAATCGGCTGTCGGCTTTCGGCGGCGCGTAACCGGCCGACGCAAATTTGACGGAGAATGCCAAGCGCTCCCGGGCACATTGCTTCTTGCAATGCAGTTTTCACCCGTTGGAAAGCGGCTGGACGTTTTACGGCGTCCTAAACGCTGCCGGCCCGGTTTTGTGTCCCGGGCCGGCCAATCTAACGTTTAGGCGAAAGGGGGCAATTGATGTTTATCATCACGTTGACCGTTATGATCGCCGCACACACGGCGATCACGGTGACGATCCGCATACAGCGGCGCCGTCGTCGAAAGTAACGCAAAGCCACGGCCGGGAAACCGGTCGTGGCACCCTCTTAAACTTACAACCTTTCGCGTCTTGGCGCAAGCTCGTTTTCCGCGCGCCTGCGCGTCGGGATCGACAGTTCCCCAATGCCGAAGCCGATTGTCGGCGCGGTAGCCGGCCAAAACAACGTTTCTTGATGCTTAGACCTGCTACTATTTTGGCTGGGCAGCCAGAAGGGAGCAACCATGCGCTGGTATCACTATGTGGCGTACTTCTTCGGGGGCGCATTCCTGGCGAACGCCTTGCCCCATCTCGGCAACGGAATCTCAGGGCATGCCTTCCAAAGCCCCTTCGCATCGCCACCCGGGGTAGGCCTATCCTCCTCGATGGTCAATGTCCTATGGGGCCTCTTCAACCTAACCGTCGGCTATCTGCTGGTCTGCCGTGTCGGCAGCTTCGATCTGCGCAAGACCCAGCACGTGCTCGTCCTGGGGGCGGGTATCCTGATCATGTCGCTCATGCTTGCCCACTCATTCGGACGGTTGCACGGGGGGCTGTGAGACGGAGAATGCCGACCGCCTCCAGGCACATTGCTTCTTGCGAAGCAGTTTTCGCCCGTTGGAAAGCGCAGGGACGTTTTACGGCGTCCTAAACGCTGCCGGCCCGGCTTTGTGTCCCGGGCCTGCCAATCTAACGTTTAGGCGAAAGGGGGCAACTGATGTTCATCGTCACGTTGACCGTTATGATCGCCGCGACAACGGCGATCACGGTAACGATCCGCATTCAGCGTCGTCGTCGCCGAAAGTAACCGCAAAGCCACCGCCGGGGAACCAATCATGGCGCCTCCTTGAACTTACAACCTTTCGGATCTTGGCGCGAGCTCCTTCCGCGTTGGGTCCGCCCGGGCCGATGCTAACATGGTATTCGGCTCATGTCGTCGCTCGTAATTCCGCCACCGCTCGAAGCGCTGCGCAGCCAGCCGTTTTCGTTCTATCCGGCCATCCTGAACATCGAGCACAACAACTGGCAGTATCGCAAAGCCACATGGTCCGACGTCCTGGTGGTCAATGCGCGCACGGGCCAGGAAATCTGGATTCCGCGCCGCTTTCTGGGCGAAATCTCGCGCATCGAAGACCCGGTCGTGATCGTCGGGCTGCTGAAAGAACTGGAGTACAAAGAGGGCGCCGTGTGGCCGTATCAGCGGCGGGTGATCGAGATGCCCATCGCGGTGGGCGCGCCGGCGCAGGCGCCCTGGCCGGCGCCGCGGAACGGCCTCGCGCCCGTGGTCGGCATTCGCCTGGAATCCAGCGCCGAGTCGCACATATTCCGCATCGTCGGCGGCGCGCTGGTGCTGGGCATTGTAGCGGCGTATTTCGTGGTGAACTTCTACCGCGATAGCGTACTGCGGCCCCGCATCGCATACATGGCCAAGGACCGGACCTACCTGTCGCTCACCGCCCAGTACGATTACGACGCCGTGGTGCGCAAAATGGGCCCCCCCGCGCGCGACCGTTGGCATGGTCCCGCCGGCGGCGCGCAATACCGCGCGCTCTCCTATCCGGACCGGGCGTGCACCATTATCCTGATGGCGGCCGATGGCCAGGGCGCCACCTACATTGGCGCACTGGACGCGAACTGGAATCCGGTCCACTCGATGCGGCTCCGCGACGGCGGCACCGCCGAGCCGCTGCTGCGCGCGCTGCCGCGTTTCTAACCCGATTAGGCGCCCCTTTTACTTCAACTCGGTCATCATCCCCGGCAGACTCCACTGCATCTGCATGCTGTTCGGACCCCACCCGAACTCAGCCATCATGACCTTGCCGACTTCCTCCTGGCTCTTGCCCTCGCGGATCAGGCCCGCCGCGCGATCGCGCAGTTTCTCGACATTGTTCCGGTACGCCAGCAAGCCCGCCTTGGTCGTCACGGGACCGTGGCCCGGAATTACCGTATCGAAATCGAGATGCAGGGCGCCGTCGAGGGTCTGGGTCCACGCTTTGAGGCTGCCGCCGCCCGTATAGTCGATGAGGGGCGTAGTGCCGGCCATCAAGTCGCCGGTGTGGATGGTCCGCAGCGCTGGAAAGTAAACAATGGCGTCGCCGTTGGTGTGGCCGCGGCCGAAGTAACGCGCGCGCACTTCCTTGCCGCCCAGAAACACCGAACACTCCTCGGTGAACACGACCCGCGCAGGGGTCATATTCGCCGGAGCGTTCGGCTGCTTGTGCTCGACGATGTTGGCGCGCGCATTGGCTGTCGAAATGATTTCGGCGGTGGGGAGGAACTTGACGTTCCCGCCGCTGTGATCGGAGTGATGGTGCGTGCTCAGCACGTACTTCACCGGCTGATCGGTCACGCTTTTCACTTTTGCAACGATGTTCTCGTAGTCCTGCTCGAATTTGTCGTCCACCAGGATGACGCCTTCGCCGGTCACGTACACGGCGACGTTGCCGCCGTCGCCTTCAATTTCGTAAAGATCGTCCTTGACTTTGTTGAGGGTCAACGCCGGGGGCTGCTTGCCCTGGTTTTGGGTGTAAGCGATCCAGCAACCCGTGAAGAGGAGTGCGCCCGCGGAAATCCGCGCTACTAGTATACGGCCCATGCGGGACACTATATCAGATGTTTCCGTTGGGCGAGGAGGGAGCACTTTGGTTTTTCGGACCCGGCTCGTTCGGCCGCGATCCACCGGAGCCGGTGCTTTTCAACCATTCGTCAAGCCCATGCGCCGCATCAAATGACTGCTGGCCAACAGGTTGCGGTTTGGCCCGCGGCGTGCCGTAATAGAAAGTGTGAAACCCTAGGGAGGTGGATCATGAAGAGTATTAGAATTCAAAGGGTTGTTCGCCGGGCGCTGGGCTTGGTTTGTGTTCCGTTCCTGGTGGGCGGCCTCCTGGTTGCGCAACAGCCGGGACCACCTGCGCAAGGTCCCCCCGCTTCCGCGCAACTTCTTTCCCCGCAACAGTTGGACACGCTCGTCGCACCCGTTGCGCTGTATCCGGATCGTTTGCTCGGCCAGATCCTGGTGGCGTGCACGTATCCGCTGGAGATCGCCGAAGCGGCCCAGTGGCTGCAGCAGAACCCCACTCTTCAGGGCCCTCAATTGGTGGACGCCGCGCGCGGGCAAAATTGGGACCCTAGCATTCAGGCTCTGGTGGTTTTCCCTGACGTGCTCACCCGTTTGAACTCCGATATTCGCTGGACCACCGACATCGGCAACGCCTTCCTGGCGCAACAAGCGGACGTAATGAACGCCGTGCAGCGCATGCGCGCGCAAGCCCAGGCGTCCGGTAAACTCAGGTCCAACGGGCAGCAGACGGTCACCACGGAGATGCAGGGAGATCAATCGGCCATCGACATTCAGCCGGCCAATCCCGAAGTGGTTTATGTGCCCGCCTACAATCCCGCGTACATCTGGGGACCGCCAATGTACGGCTATTACCCGCCATGGGATTACGCGGATATCGGCTTCGGATTCGGGTACGGATTCGGCCCCGGCATTTACATCGGCGGCTTTTTCGGCGGCCTGGGATGGGGTGGCTGGGGTTGGGGACCGAACTGGTTTGGTCACTCGATCTTCCTGAACGGCGCCTTCTTCAATCATTACGGTTTCGGCGGTCGCGGTTTTGCGGCGGGCGGGATATGGGCGCACAATGCCAGCCATCGCCTGGGAGTCGCCTATTCGAATCGCGCGCTCAGTAGCCGTTATGGCGCAGCATCGGCTTCGAGCGCCAGATCTTCATTTGCGGGGTCGCGGTATAGTTCCGCATCGCGGTCCAATGCGGCGCAAACCGGTGGTTGGAATCGTTTCGGCCAGGCGGGGTCTGCCGCAAGCCGCGGTGCACAAGGCAGCTACCGCTCCGCACCAGCTTATGGCGGGAGCAACGCATACCGCGCGAGTCCGTCTTACGGCGGCAGCTACGGCGCAAACCGCGGCACGCCCAGCTATCGCTCCAGCCCGTCATATGGCGGCAACGGCGCATATCGCGCCAGCCCGTCCTATCGCGGCAGCTCCGGCGGAAACCGCGCCGCGCCCAGCTCTCGCTCCAGCCAGCCCCGTAGCAGCGGTGGTTCGAGCCATGCGAGCAGCAGTTCCCACAGTAGTGGCGGCGGCGGCTCCCACGGCGGCGGCGGTCATCGATAACCAGCTTTAGTCAAGTGTTCCTGGGGGCCGAATCGCCGGCGCGGGACGGCCCCCAGCGCCTCAGCCATGACAACCGCCTGCCGACGCGCGTAGGTCGGTATCATGCGCGCGGCTCCCTTCCAAGCTTTGCCAACAATTCCCGATCGACTTTCGCTTTCACGGTCCGGCGGTCAAGGCCCAGCCGGCGCGCGGTTTCCTCGTAGCTGCCCGTGCGGCTGTAGACGATGGTGACATAGCGCGTCAATAACTCGTCTGCGGACAGGCGTCCGGCGCGCGCATCCAGCCCGAATTGCTCCACCGGATTGCGCGCGCGGGGCCGGGACGGCTGATAATTGCGGCGGATCAAAACGTTTTTCACGCATTGCTCGAGTTCGCGGTAGTTGCCGGGCCAGGCGTAGTCCGGCGGCAGGTTGGCTGCCAGCCAGTCCAGCACTTCGCGCGCCAGCGTTTCGGCCTCCTCTCCAGCCACGCGGCGGGACATATAGAAAACCAGCTCGCGCAGAACCGCGGGGGAATCGGCGAGTTGTTCGGCGAGCGCGGGCGTGACCACCTGGTCGGAGCACAACCGGTAATACAGGTCTTCGCGGAAGCGTCCCTTCGCGATCAGACCTGCCAGATCGCGATTGGTGGCGGTGATCAGCTTGCCGCGGAACTGGCGGCCGGCGGTGTCGCCGACCGGGTGGAAGGTGCGTGTCTCGATGACCCGCAGCAGCTTCACCTGAATGGCCGGGTCCAGATCGCCAAGCTCGTCGACAAACACGGAGCCCAGCTCGGGACAAGTTTCGAGCCATCCTTTGCGGTCGGCCACCGCGCCGGTGAAAGCGCCTCGGCGGTGGCCGAACAACTCCGATTCGACCAGGGTGGGCGAGAGGGCGGAGATATTGATGGGGAAGAACCCGCAATCGTCGGCGAAGGAGAGACGCTGATCGTCGAAGGGGACGTAGCGGGATTGCGCGATGGCGCGGGCGACCAGTTCCTTGCCGGTGCCGGACGGGCCGGTGATGAGGGTGGCGAACTCGCCCATGCGCGCGTAGAGGGTGCGGCGGTAGCGGCGGATATCGTGGGTGAAGATGGACTGCCAGATGGAGGCGCGCAGGCGGGCGGCCGGCATGGAGCTGCCGATGATGTCGCGGAAGACCTGTTCGAAGGCGCACTGGATCTGGCGGAAGCAGGCGAAGGTGTGGCGGGGCTCGTGGCCGGTGGGGAAGCGCACGCCGTCGATGTGGAAGAAGCGGCGCCAGTCGGCCAGGAAATTGTTGTAGAAGCGCCAGCGGGCGGGGTCGCTCTGGGATGCGGCGGGTCCGAAGGCGGCTGCGAAGAAATGGCTGTAGTAACGCTGGTAGAGCAGGTGCAGGATCGCGTCTTCATAGAGCACCAAGTCCGCCGGGCGGGCGTCGGCGCCTTCGCGGAGGCGGGCTTGGAGCTGTCCGGCCAGCGCTTCCAGGCGCTCGACGACGCGTCCGACGTTGGCGCGCGGCTGTTCCGGGTCGCGGACATGCTGGCTCCAGACTGACTCGCCGGCGACGAAGGCGTCACCCAGCACGGCGCGCTCGAATTCGACCCATTCGGGGAGGAACGGGTTCGCGTAGGCGAGTTGAGAGACGGCGCTGAGGAAGGCGCGCTGCTGCGGAGTGATAAAGGGCATATGTACATATATTGCACGTGGCGCACGCTCTCAGCGTGCCATGTTCGCACTCATGCGAGCACCCTTTGCGCAACAGACCTGTTGCGCGACATAATTGTTGCATGCCGGCTCCGCGCGGAAATAACGCACATCGCACATGCATAAAATGTACATCGCCGCCTGCTAACTCCCAACAGCCTATCCCTAACCCATTGACCCGTGGTATCTTTCCAACACCGGCGCCACGGCGGGCGCCGTGCATTGGTATCGGGCATGGCAAACGGCGGATTCAAAGACGTTCTGAAAAATGGCGGCTTCCTGGCCTTCCTCTGCACCCAGTTTCTGGGCGCGTTCAACGATAACGCCTACCGCATCATCGTCTCGCTGCGCGCGGTCCATATCGTCGCGCAGGCCGGCCAGAGCGGCAAATACCTGGCGTTGGCCGGCGCCATCTTCGTGCTGCCGTCGCTGCTGTTCACCGGGTACGCCGGGCAACTGGCCGACGCCATCAGCAAGCGCAAGGTGCTGATCGCCGTCAAGATCTTCGAGGTCTTCGTGATGGCGCTGGGCATTCTCGTATTTTTCTCGCACAGCGTCGTCTGGATGTTTGTGGTGCTCTTCCTGATGGCGGTGCATTACACCGTATTTAGCCCGGCTAAGTACTCCATCGTGCCCGAACTGGTCTCCGACCGGGACCTCTCGCGGGCCAACGCGCTGCTGGAGATGACTACGCTAGTGGCTATCGTGCTGGGCACGTCGGTGGGGCCGTTCCTGTTCACGGCGTGGAAGACGGCGGAATGGAAGATCGGCGTGGTGCTGACCACCGTGGCGGTGGTGGGCTGCCTCACCAGTTTCAAGATCACGCGGGTGCCGGCGGCCGGCGCGCGGGGACCGTGGCGGCTCAATCCGGTGGCCGAGTTGGCGGATGGAACGAAGCATCTGCTGCGCGACCGTCCGCTCTGGCTGGCGGTGATGGCCATCTCGTACTTCTGGTTCGTGGGGCTGCTGTTCTCGATGGATCTGCTGCTATTCGGCAGCGAAACGCTGCACGCGAGCGACCGCCTGGTGGGTCTGCTGATGACCTGCCTGTCGCTGGGGATTGGCGCAGGCAGCATGCTGGCGGGCAGGCTCTCGGGCGACAAGGTGGAGATCGGGCTGGTGCCGCTGGGATCCATTTTCATGGGCGTGTTCAGCCTGGGATTGTATGCCGCGCGGGGCTCTTACATGGCTTCGGTAGTGATGCTGTCGCTGCTGGGCATCGCGGCGGGCGTTTTCTTCGTGCCGCTGAACGCTTACCTGCAGCAGCGCAGCGAGAGCGGGGAGAAGGGCCGCATCATCGCCACCAACAACATCTACAACACGCTGGGAATGCTGCTGGCCACCGCGGTTTTTTATCTTTGCAATGACGGGTTGCACATCAGCCCGCCGCACATCATTTTGATTTTTGGCTTCGTGAGCCTGGGGATCACGGCCTACATCGTGACGGTGGTGGACGATTTCCTGATCCGCTTCGTGCTGTGGATGCTGACCCACACCATCTTCCGCATACGTATTGTGGGGCAGGAGAACGTGCCCTTCCGCGGGCCGGCGCTGCTGGTATCGAATCACATGTCGCACGTGGACGGATTCCTGGTCGCCGCGTGCGTGCAGCGTTTCATCCGGTTCATGGTGTGGAAGCCCTACTACCAGATGAAGGCGCTGAACTGGTTCTTCCGCAAGACCAAAGCCATTCCGGTGGGCGGCGGGCGCGATGCCATCCAAGCGATTCACACCGCGCGCAAGGAATTGGCTGCCGGACACGTGGTATGCATCTTCGCGGAAGGCGCCATCAGCCGCACCGGGAATATTCTGCCGTTCAAGCGCGGCATGGAGAAGATCGTGGAGGGTCCGGAAGCCAGTGCCGTGCCGATCGTCCCGGTGCATCTGGACCGGCTGTGGGGCAGCATCTTCAGCTTCGAGCGCGGCCGTTTTTTTTGGAAGTGGCCTAAGCGTATTCCGTATCCGGTGACGGTGTCGTTCGGCAATCCGATGCCGGCGAATTCCACCGCGCATGAAGTGCGGCAGGCCATCCAGGAGCTGGCGGCGGAAGCCACCGCGCATCGCCAGACCAAGGGCGATACGCTGCCGCGGCGGTTGATTCACAGCGCGCGCCGCAACTGGAGCCATTTCGCCATGGCGGATTCCACCGGGCGCGAGCTGACCTACGGGCGCATGCTCGCCGGCGGCCTGCTGGTGGCGAAGTGGGCGCGCACGCGGCGGGATGAACAGATGATCGGCGTGCTGTTGCCCTCCAGCGTGGCGGGCGCGCTGGTGAACGTGGGGATCACGCTGGCGGGCCGCGTTCCGGTGAACCTCAATTTCACGGCGGGGCCGGAAGCCATGGCAGCCGCGCGCGAGCGGTGCGCGATGCGCACGGTGGTGACGTCGCGCGTATTTCTGGCCAAGGCCAAGATCGCAGCGCAGGAAGGCATGGTCTTCGTGGAGGATATTCTGGCGCGCGTGGGCACGGTGGCGCGGCTGCGGGCGCTGGCGGCCGCGCGATTTGCGCCGGCGCGCCTGCTGTGCGGCGCTGCGAGTCCGGACGCGATGGCGACGGTCATCTTTTCCAGTGGCAGCACGGGCATTCCGAAAGGCGTGATGCTGTCGCACTACAACGTGCTGGCGAATATCGATGCCATGGCGCAGCTTTTCTGGATCGGCGAACGCGACCGCATCGTGGGCGTGCTGCCCTTCTTTCACTCGTTCGGCTACACGGTAACCATCTGGTTCCCGCTGATTTCCGGATGCGGGGTGGTTTACCATCCGAATCCCACGGATGCGAAGGCGGTCGGCGAGTTGACGGCGAAATACCAGGCGACGTTCCTGCTCTCGACGCCGACGTTCTGCGCGGGGTACACGCGCAAGTGCTCCAAAGAGGAATTTGCGAGCCTGCGATTCGTGCTGGTGGGCGCGGAGAAGCTGCGCGAGCCGATTGCCACGGCGTTTCGCGAAAAATTCGGCGTGGAACTGCTGGAAGGATACGGCTGCACGGAAATGGCGCCGGTGGTGGCGGTGAACGCCCCCAACTTCCAGGCGGGCAAGGATTCCCAAATAGGCAACAAGCCAGGCACGGTGGGACATCCCATGCCGGGCGTGGCGGCGCAGGTGGTGGACCAGGCGACGTTCGCGCCGCTCGCGCCCAACGAGGCCGGGCTGTTGCTGGTGAAGGGATCGAACCGCATGATCGGCTACCTGGGCGAGCCGCAGCGCTCGGCGGAAGTGCTGCGCGACGGCTGGTATATCACCGGCGATATCGCGGCCATCGACGACGAAGGATTCATTCGCATCACCGACCGGCTCTCGCGGTTCAGTAAGATCGCGGGCGAGATGGTGCCGCACTTGCGCATTGAAGATGCTATCGCCGGTATTTTGGGTGCTGCGCCCTGCGCCGTCACGGCGGTGGCGGACGACCGGCGCGGCGAGCGGCTGGCCGTCCTGTATGTACACGAGATGGCGCCTGCCGAATTGTGGCAGAAGCTCTCGGAGACGGAGATGCCGCGATTGTGGATTCCCAAGCGGGAGAATTTGTATCGTGTGGAGGCGCTGCCGCAACTCGGCACGGGCAAGCTGGATCTGCGCGGATTGAAGTTACGCGCGGAAGAGTTAATGGCGGCGGATAGCGTCGCGGTGGGTTCTTGAGGAGAGGGTCGTTATGGAAATCTTCCTCATCTTTTGCTTGATCGTGGTGCTGGTGGTCCGCTGGGCGCTTTTGAAGGATCGCATGGCGCGGATGGAATCGCGCATTGGGGAGCTGACTGCGCGTATTTACGCGCAGGAGACCCGCGGGGCAGCGCCAATCGAGCCCGTGGCGCGGCCTGTCGTTGCGCCGCCTGTCGCGCCCCCACCGCCTCAGCCACGGCCAGCGGTGGTGGTGGCCCCGATGGTGGAACCGCCTAAGTGGGACAGGCCTCCGGGCCTGTCCCTGACAGGCCAGGAGGCCCGTCCCGCCTCGCATGGCCCTACCCCACGCCCTGCCCCAAGGGATTGGGAAACCATCCTGGGCGGAAATTGGGTCAACAAGATCGGGGTATTTGTCCTGGTCGTGGGCCTGGCGCTGTTGCTGCGCTATTCGTTCACGCAATTCGGACCGCTGGGCCGCGTGAGCATTTGCATGGCGGCGAGCCTCGCGCTGCTGGCGGCTGGCGCGATTTTCGAATCTAAGGAACGCTACCAGATCTTCGCGCGCGGCTTGCTGGGCGGCGGCTGGGCCGGACTCTACGTTACGGTCTACGCGATGCACGCAGTCGAGTCGGCCCGCGTGATCGAGAGTCCCGTTGTGGGCGCAGTCCTCCTGCTGGCGGTAGGCACCGGGATGATCGTGCATTCGCTGCGCTACCACTCCCAGACAGTTACGGGACTAGCCTACTTCGTGGCATTCGGCACGCTGGCCATCACGGACATGACATCGTTGCCGTTCTTGGCGCTGGTCCCGCTGGCAGCTTCGCTGCTGTACGTTACGCACCGTTTCAAGTGGACCAGGATGGCGATGCTGGGGCTGATCGCCACCTATGCCGTCGTCGTCTGGCGCGGCGACACGGGCGCACCGCTGTGGCAGGCGCAGTCCATTTTCGCCGCGTACTGGCTGCTGTTTGAAATCTTTGACGTGCTGCATCCGGAAGCGTGGCTGTTGCCGCTCAACGCCGTTGGCTTTCTGGGGTTGTCGGTATTGAAGTGGCAGACCGCGGCGCCGGACCGGCTCTGGATTCTGTTGGCGGCCACGGCGGGCGCGTACGTGGTGAGCGCCGCGGCGCGCATCCGCTCCGGTAAATGGCATGGCGCAGCCACGCTGACCGCGGCGCTGGCGGCCGCGGCCATCTTCCAGAAGCTGGATCGCCAGTGGATCGCCTCGGCGCTGGTGGTGGAGGCGGAGTTGTTCTACCTGGCAGGCATCAGGCTGCGTGCACCGTATCTGCGATGGCTGGGCACATCGTTGTTCGGCGTGGAGGCGTTCCGGCTGTTGCTGACCGACATCTTCGCATTGCCGGCCGATCAATGGGTGCCGGTGGCGTCGCTGGATGCGGTGGTCTTCTATGCGAATCGCGCGTTGTACGCCGCGGACCGGTTCTACGGCTACGCCGGGGCGGCGGCGCTGGCGCTGGTGATCGGGAAAAAGACGGAAGAGCCATACCGCAGCGTGGCGTGGCAGGCCGCGGCGGCCGGCGCGTTTGCGTTCGGCTGGTGGCGGCGGCTGTTCGATTTTCGCTTGCAGGGGTACCTGCTGCTCGCGCTAGGACTCGTTGGAACCGCTCTCGAGACGCGCGAATTTCCGCTGGCTGTGGCGGCCGGCTCGTGCTACGCCGCGGTGCTGTGCGCGTTGTGGTCGGGCGTGGATCGCTTTGCGGAAGACGAACGCAATCTGGTGCGGCTGGGCTGCGCCGGGGCTGCGGTGATGGCCCTGATGGCGCTGGTGTGGCGGCTCGTGCCGGGCGAATATCCGGGGGTCGCCTGGATGGCGCTGGCGGTCGTGGTCCTGGAACTGGGGCTGTGGCGCTTGCCGGAAGAGTTCCGCCGCATGGCATACGCGGTGGCGGCGGTGGGCGCGGGCCGCGTCTGGTTGTTCAATACCGTGGGGTTGAATCATTCCGGTCCGTGGGATCTCCGGCTGATGTCTCTGTGGGCCGCGCTATTGGCTTATGCAATCGCCGTGCGCGCGCGCCGCGAGGAGGACGGCAAGATACTGATCGGGGGATCCACCATCGGGCTGGCCTTCGGGGTGGCGGCTTTATGGGCGTTGTTGCCCGCGGAGATGGTCGCCGCATCGTGGGCGGCTGCGGCGCTGGCGCTGGTGCTGGCCGCGCGGCAGTGGAAGCTCGCAGTATTCGCCTGGCAGAGCTACCCTGCCGCTGCGCTGGCGTATTTTCTGGCGATGGCCAACCTGCCGGATACTTCGGCAGTACTGTGGCCGGCCGCCGCGGCGATTGCCTGCTTCTATGGCGCGCAGCTTGCGTCGCAGCGCGCGGGCTGGCGGCTGTATTTCTCGCTGCTCGCGACCACGCTGACCACCATGCTGCTGTATTACCGGATCTCGGGCAGCATGCTGACGGTGGCCTGCGGGATACAGGGCGTGATCCTGCTGGCATCGGGCTTTCCGCTGCGTGACCGGGTGCTCCGGATATCGGGCCTGGCGCTGCTGCTGGCCTGCATCGTGAAACTGTTCGTGTGGGATCTGCGGCACCTGGAGACGCTACCGCGCATCTTCTCGTTCATCGTGCTGGGAGTGATTCTGCTGGGCGTATCGTGGATCTATACGCGGTTCCGGGAGCGGGTGGCGAAGTTTCTGTGATGCATGTTCCAATTTGTGGGGCGGGCAATCCTGCCCGCAGCCGGCTTTCAGCCGGCTCTGGCCGCCTAAAAGGCGGCTGCGGCCAAGATTGGCCGCCCTCCAATCATATAGTGCAGAAGTGCGTGCGCCACGTCACGGGCGGCGGATCGCGATCCCCAGATCCTTCAAAGCCTTCTCGGGCACCGGGGCCGGGGCGTCGCACATCAGGTCCGTGGCGCGCGCGGTCTTCGGGAACGGGATGACATCGCGGATGGAAGTCTCACCCGCCAGGATCATCACCAGGCGGTCCAGGCCGAGCGCGATACCGCCGTGCGGCGGCGCGCCGTATTCCAGGGCTTCCAACAGGAAACCGAAGCGCCGGCGGGCCTCCTCTTCACTGAAGCCCAGCGCGGCGAAGACCTTCGACTGCACATCGCGCCGATGAATACGGATGGAGCCGGAGCCCAGCTCCGTGCCGTTCAGCACCAGGTCGTACGACTTGGCGCGGCAGCGGGCCGGGTCGCTGGTGAGTTTGTCGAGATCCTCATCGTGCACCGAAGTGAACGGATGGTGCGCCGCGTTCCAGCGCTGCTCCTCTTCGTCCCACTCGAACATGGGGAAGTCCAGCACCCAGAGAAATTCGAAACGGCGCGGGTCGAGCAGCTTGTGGCGGTCGTTGTATTTCTGGGCCGCGAAAAGGCGCAATTGCCCGCACGCCTGGAACACGGTTTCCTCGGGACGATGGCCCTTCGGCTCGCCGGCCCAGGCGGCCAGTATCAGCAAATCGTCTTCGGCGGCGCCGGTCAGTTCGCGCACGCGGGCCATGGGCTCAGGATGATCGCGCTCCAGGCGTTTGGGATCGTCATAGACGCGCAGACCGCGCTCGACGCCGTATGCCTTCAGCTCGTCGCGCTCGCGCCGGCTGAGCGCGCCCGTGTGGGGAATCACGATGGCCACCAGCGGCAGCCCGTGCGCGCTGAGGCTGCCCTCCGGAAACAGATGCTCTACCGGGTGCATCGGCGGAATGCGCCGGTCGGGCTTATCGCTGCCGTAGCTGCGCATGGCTTCAGCATATGTCAGGCGCGGAAAAGGGATTTCCACGTGGAACCCGGCCACCTGGCAGACGCGCTGCACCAGCGGCTCGATCACCTCGAAGATGCGCTCCTCTTGCGGGAAGGACATCTCCAGGTCGATCTGGGTGAACTCCGGCTGGCGGTCGGCGCGCAGGTCTTCATCGCGGAAGCAACGCACGATCTGGAAATATTTATCGAAGCCGGAAACCATCAGCAGTTGCTTGAAGATTTGCGGCGATTGCGGCAGCGCGTAGAAACTTCCCGGCTGCACGCGGCTGGGCACCAGGTAATCGCGCGCGCCTTCCGGCGTGGAGCGGGTCATGAAAGGCGTTTCGATTTCGAGGAAGCCCTGCCCGTCGAGGCATTCGCGTACGGCGAAAGAGACCTTCGAGCGCAGGATGATGTTGCGCTGCATATGCGGGCGGCGCAAATCCACGTAGCGGTATTTCAGGCGCACTTCTTCGGCTACATCCACGGTCTCTTCCATGGGGAAAGGCGGTGTGCGGGATTCGTTGAATATCCAGATCTTTTCCGCGAGTATCTCGACTTCGCCGGTTTCCAGGTTCGGATTGACGGTGTCCGCGCTGCGCAGCGCGACGCGGCCCTCCACGCCGATCACATACTCCGGACGGACCTGCTCGGCTTTGCGGTGCGCGGCTTCATCGGCATCGGCATGAATGGCGATCTGGGTGACGCCATCGCGGTCGCGCAGATGGATGAAGATCACGCCGCCGAGATCGCGGTGGCGGTGCACCCAGCCCATCAACAGGGCGCGCGCGCCGGCGTCCGCTGCGCGCAACTGCCCGCAGGTATGCGTACGCCGTAGGCCGCCAAGAAAATCGAGTTGCGTTTCCATATCAAGAGATGCCGGGCCGGAGGGATGTAAATAATCGTAACATGGGGCGCTACAATTCGGTTATGCACCGAGTCTCGCTCGCGCTTTTTGCCGCCGCCGGAATATTTGCACAGAAGCCACCCTTCGACGCGCAAGCGTTGCTGCAACTGGCGCGTATCGGCGATCCGCAAGTCTCTCCGGACGGCCGGCTGGTGGCGTTCCAGGCGCAGACGATCGACGTGATCGGCAACAAGAAGATCACGCAAATCTACGTGACGCCGGTGGCGGGCGGCGTCGCGCGGCAAATCACGCAGGCCGGGCAGGATAACGAGCGGCCGCGCTGGTCGCCCGATTCCAGGCGCATCGCATTCGTCTCGGATCGCGGAGGATCGTCGCAAATCTGGTTGATGGATGCGGATGGCGGGGACCCGCGGCAGGTGACGAATCTATTGACCGAAGCGGGCGGGGTTCTGTTTTCGCACGACGGGAAGAATCTGGTTTTCACGAGCGACGTCTTCCCCCAATGCGGCGCCGACGACGCCTGTACCAAAAGGGAACTCGACTGGGAGAAGATCTACAAAGTAAAGGCGCGCATCTACACGGACCTGTTGTACCGGCACTGGAATCGGTGGCAAGGTCCGCGGCGCAGCCATTTGCTGGTGGTTCCCGTATCGGGCGGCCCTCCCAAAGATTTGACGACCGGTTTTCTGGACGTGCCGCCATTCTCGTTGGGCGGCGCCGACGATTACGCGATCTCGCCGGATGGCGCCGAGGTTTGTTATGCGGCGATCGACGATACCGGCACGCTGCCGGAGATTCGGCTGCGGAGCGCCATCGGCACCAACTCGGATCTCTACGCGGTTTCGATCGACGGCGGCACGACGCGCAAGATCACCAGTAATCCCGCCGCGGACAACGCGCCGCAGTACTCGCCGGATGGCAAGTATCTGGCTTGGCGCGCACAGATCCGGCCGGGCTATGAAAGCGACCGCTGGCGGCTGTGGGTGATGGAGCGGGCCACGGGCCGGGTCGCGGATTTGACCGAGAATATGGACCGATGGGTCGAAAGCTTTGCCTGGTCGCCGGATTCCGCCAGCCTGTTCTTCACCTCGGAGGATCGCGGGCGCCAGGCAATCCAGTTCGAGTCGGTGAAGGGCGGCGAGGCGCGCGTGGCGGTCAGCGGCGACAACCACCTCGACGAGATGCAGTTCACGCCGGATGGCAAGACGCTGGTCTACACGCAACAGAGCGGCGCGCAGCCGGTGGAGATCTACCGCGCGTCCTCCAGCGGCGGCGCGGCGGTGGCCTTGACGCACATCAACGATGCCGTGCTGAGCGCTCACGAAATGACGCCGCTGGAGGAGTTCTGGGTGGACGGCGCGGATGGCGCCCGCGTGCAGAGCTTCGTAGTGAAGCCGTATGGCTTTCGCGAGGACCGGAAGTATCCCGTCCTGATGCTGATTCATGGCGGGCCGCAAGGCGCGTGGGGGCATAGCTGGACCTATCGCTGGAACGCGCAGGTGTTTGCCGCGGCGGGATACGTGGTGGTGATGCCCAATCCGCGCGGGTCCACCGGATACGGCCAGAAGTTCATCGACGAGATTAATGGCGATTGGGGCGGCCGGGCCTTCGACGATATCATGGCGGTGGCCGATCACGTGGTGACCAGCTTGCCCTACGCCGATGGCAGCCGCATGGCCGCCGCCGGCGGGTCCTATGGCGGCTACATGATCGATTGGATTCTCGGCCATACGCAGCGCTTCAAGGCGCTGGTCTCGCACGATGGTGTGTACGATCTGCGCAGCGAATTCGGCGAGACCGAAGAACTATGGTTCCCGCTTTGGGAGTTCGGCGGCACGCCGTGGGACAACCCCGAGAGCTACGGGCGCTGGTCGCCCAGCATGTTCGTGAAGGAGTTCCATACGCCCACGCTGGCGATCCACGGCGAGCTGGATTATCGGGTGCCGGTGGGCCAGGGTCTGCAACTCTTCACGGCGCTGCAATTGCAGAAAGTGCCTTCCAAGCTGCTGCTGTTTCCCGACGAGGGACACTGGGTGCTGAAGCCGCAGAACAGCCTGCTCTGGTACAAGACATTCATCGATTGGATCGATTCCTGGACTAAAAAGTGAAGCTTATTATTGCGCTGGTGGCTGTGCTGTTGGTCGCGGCGGTGGTGGTGCTGGCGGCGCTATCCGCCACGCCGGCGATCTCCATGGACCCGGTGGTGAAGGCCATCGGCGCCAGCACGCCCGTGAAAATCGAAGCGGCCGGCACTTACGGGTTACGGCGGTTCACCGCGATGCTGGAACAGAACGGCGCGCGGTACACCATTTACGAGCAGCGCAATCCGGCGCGCAGGCTGCTCTTCATGCGGATGCGCCAAGGGCCGCGCGCGTTTAGTTTTCCCGCAGGCAAGCAGCAGGCGCCGGCGTTGCGCGCGGGAAAAGCCACGCTGATCGTGGAGGCGCAATCTAACGATTTCCTGGCCCGCACTACCAGCGCGAGCTTCGACCTGGACGTGGTGCTGGAGCCGCCTCGGCTGGCGGTGGATGAAGCGCAGCATTACATCAATCAGGGCGGCAGTGAGTTGGTGACCTTCACTGTTTCGGGCGATTGGAGCGAGGCGGGTGTGAAAGTGGGTCCCTACACCTTCCGCAGCTTTCCGTTGCCGGGCCGGCCCAAGAACGAACGATTCTCGCTGTTCGGTTTCTCGTGGGATCTGCCGGTGGATACCGTGCCGCACGTCCATGCGCGCAACGCAGCCGGCACGGAGGTCACCGGCCGATTCTGGTTCAAGGTCTTTCCCAAGCCATTCCGCACGCGCGATCTGGAAATCAGTGACGCGTTTCTGGATAAGGTGGTGAATCAGATCGATCCGGGAGGGTCCGGCGATCTGCTGACGCGCTTCCTGCGCATTAATCGCGACCTGCGCAAGCAGAACAATCAGGCGCTGGCGGATCTGCGGCTGAAGACCGAAGAGCGGTTTTTGTGGAACGGCCCCTTCTTGCAGCTTGCGAATTCGCAGGTGGAAGCGCACTTCGCCGATGTGCGGAACTACATCTACAAAGGCAAGAAGGTGGACCAGCAGGTGCACCTTGGATACGACCTAGCGGTGACCGCGCATGTGCCGGTGGTGGCGGCGAACGACGGGCGCGTGGTATGGGCTTCGGACCTGGGCATTTACGGGAACTGCATCGTGCTCGACCACGGGTACGGGTTGCAATCGATCTACGGCCATCTCAGCCGCATCGACGTGAAGGTGGGCGACATGGTGAAGAAGGGCCAAGCCATGGGTCACAGCGGGTCGACGGGCTTGGCCGGCGGCGACCATTTGCACTTCAGCATGCAAGTGGATGGCGTGCAGGTGAATCCGGTGGAGTGGTTCGACGCGCACTGGATCCACGATAGGATATTGAGCAAGCTGGCGGCCGAAGGACAGACGCCTGCGGTACAATCAAAGCCATGAGCACTGCCACGCTGATGACGGTGGAACAGTTCGAGCAATTACCGGAACGGGAAGGAGTGCGCTACGAACTGAGGGATGGAGAACTGATCACCATGGCAAACGCGAAAGCCGGGCACGAGCAAACCAAGTCCCTCATCTTGTGCGCGTTGGTCCCGTATGTGGTGCAACACCCCATAGGCAGGATCTATGCAGAAGCATCCTTCGCGCTGTCGCCATCGCGTGTCCACGCACCAGATGTGTCTTTTCTTCGCATTGAATTGGCTGTAAGAGCCGACCCAGATCACATCTTCCAGAGCGCGCCTGACTTGGCCATAGAAGTGGTGTCCGATAGTGAAAGCGCCTTGGACCTGCGGGAAAAGATCCAGGACTATCTGGACGCTGGTACTAAAGCCGTGTGGGCCGTCTATCCAAAGCTCCAAGTCATAGCGGTCTACGACCACTCCGGCGTGAGGGAATTCCGCGGAGATCAGGTCCTGGAAGCCCCCGATATCCTGCCGGGCTTCCAGGCCAAAGTAACTCAGTTCTTCGAGTAGATCCTAATTGAAGGACGTCGACTCAGGCTCGCCAACTCCAATCCCAAGAGCCTCCGCAACACCGCGGCCGTAAGCCGGATCGGCCTTGGTGAAATGTTCGATCTGGAGTTTGGCAATGCGCTCCGGAAGGCTCTTCATGTGACCCGCCAGGTTACTGATGAGCGCCTTCTTCTCCGACGGTGTCATCGACCGTCGCCGGCCACGGTGGAGAAGCGCGCCAAGACGGGGTCCTTGCCTTTTTGGTTGGAGAGCTTGGCGCTGGTGTACCTGGCGATGTCGCCGGTAACGGTGAACGTGCCGTGCGAAGGTTCCGGCGGGTGGGATACATCCGGGTGCGCCGGCACGTCCGTGGCGCCGCGCAAATCGCGTTCGTGAAGTGGCTGCGGGAGCAGTGCGTCTCGCCACCTTCTCCGCTTCCGGTGCATCATTAATGTATGGGCCTGCAAACCGCAAGAATTCCGGTGAGCGGCATGACCTGCGGCAACTTGATCGCGCGCGTGGACCCGGCGGGCTACACTGTGCAGCCATGAGGCAGCGATGAACGCCACACTGAGCGCGGGTACGGCCGGGCGCGTGGAGTTGCCCGTTTCCGGGATGTCCTGCGCCGCCTGCGCGCGCGCCATCGAGAACCAGCTTGCGGCCACGGCGGGCGTCACCGGCGCGCACGTCAACTTCGCCACCTCCACCGCTACGGTGGAGTTCGATCCCGCGCGCGCGGCCGTGCGGAATCTGGTCGACGCCATTGAAGAGTTGGGCTATGGCGTGCCGCAGCCGATGGCAGGTGAGCATGCCGGTGAGGATGTGGAGGAGCAGGCCCGCGCGCGCGAATACGCCGCGCTGCAGCGCAGGCTCCGGCTGGCGGCGGCCTTCGCGGTTCCGGTAGCAGTGTTGGGCATGTGGCCGGGGCTTGAGTTGGATCCAGCTAGCGCTCACCGCGCCGGTGGTCTTCTATGCGGGCGCGCCATTCTACAAAGGCGCATGGACCGCGTTGCGCCACCGCTCGGCGAATATGAACACGCTGATCGCGCTGGGGACGGGCGCCGCGTTTCTGTATTCATTGGCAGTGACGCTGAGCGGCGGACATCAAGTTTATTACGAAGCCGCCGCCGTGATCGTCACCCTGATTCTGCTCGGCCGGGTGCTGGAGGCGCGCGCCCGCGGAAAGGCCTCGGAAGCCATCCGGCATCTGCGCGAGTTGCAGCCCAAGACCGCGCGCGTGCTGCGCGATGGCGCCGAGCGGGATATTCCGATCGAGCAGGTGCTGGTGGGCGACCTGGTAGTGGTCCGCCCCGGCGAGAAGATCCCGGTGGATGGCGCGGTCCGCGAAGGCGCCTCGCCCGTCGACGAATCCATGCTCACGGGCGAAAGCATGCCGGTGGATAAGAAGCCCGGCGACGGGGTTTATGGCGGCACGATCAATCGTTCCGGAAGCCTGCGGTTTGAGGCGCGCAAGGTAGGGAGGGCCACCGTCCTGCAGCAGATGATCGAGTTGGTACGGCAGGCGCAGGGTTCGCGCGCGCCCGTGGCGCGGCTGGCGGATGTGGTCAGCGGCTATTTCACCGTGGGCGTACTGGCCATCGCCACGGTGACGTTCCTGGTGTGGATAGCATTTGCTCCGCTTTCGTTCGCGGTGGTGAATTTCGTGGCCGTGCTGATCATCGCCTGCCCCTGCGCGCTGGGCTTGGCCACACCCACCGCGATCATGGTGGCGACCGGGCGCGGCGCCGAACGCGGCATCCTGATCAAGGGCGGCGAGGCGCTGGAGGCCGCCTGCCGCATCGACACCGTCATCCTGGATAAGACCGGCACGATCACGTCCGGCCAACCGCGGGTGACGGATGTGATACCGGTGAACGGGCATTCGGAGGCCGAGGTGCTGCGCCTGGCGGCCTCGGCCGAGCGCTACTCCGAGCATCCTCTGGGTCGGGCGATCGTCGCGCATGCGCAAGGGTTGGCGATCGCCTTGGAGGAGCCTTCCCGCTTCCTCGCCGTGGCGGGGCAAGGCGTGGAAGCGCGCGTGGATGGCCACGCAGTGACATTGGGCAGCTTCTCCGGGCCGCGCGATTTGCCCGAAATGGAGCGCCTCGCCGCCGCAGGGAAGACCGCCGTGACGGTCTGCGCGGATGGCCTGCCCGTGGGCGTGATCGGCATCGCCGACACGGTCAAACCCGAAGCCGCCGCCGCTGTGCATCGTCTCCATGAGATGGGCATCGAAGTCTGGATGATTACCGGCGACAATCGCCGCACTGCCGAAAACGTTGCGCGGCAGGTGGGAATTCAACATGTGCTTGCCGAAGTGCCGCCGGATGGCAAGGTGGCCGAGGTGCGGAAGCTGCAAGCCGCCGGGAAGAGGGTGGCCATGGTGGGCGACGGCATCAACGACGCGCCCGCGCTGGCCCAGGCCGATGTGGGCATCGCCATCGGAACCGGAACCGACATCGCCAAAGAGGCCGCCTCCATCACGCTGATGCGCGGCGACTTGAACGGCGTGTCCGGCGCGCTCGACCTGGCGCGGCGGACCATGCGCGTGATCCGGCAGAACCTGTTCTGGGCGTTCGCCTACAACACCATTGGTATCCCCATCGCGGCGGGTGTCTTATACCCGTTCACCGGCTGGTTGCTTTCGCCGGTGCTGGCCTCGGCGGCCATGGCTCTCTCCAGCGTCACGGTCGTAACCAACAGCTTGCGCCTAAAGCGCGCGTGAGCGCGATCGGCTTTTTCCGCCGGCGCCTGCCCCTCTATACTGGCGATAGGGACGAACCATTATGCTCTTCAGATTTGGCACGATCGTTTTACTTGCTGCGTTGGCCGCTTCGTCGGCGCGCATGGCGCAGGCGCAAACCGCAAACCCGGACACGGCTACCATCGAGGCGCTGCTTTCCGAAGTGCGCCAATTGCGGCGCACGGTCGAGAAAACGCTATCGGTGGGCCCGCGCATGCAAGTAATCCTGCAGCGCGCGCAGCTTCAGGAACAAAAGGTGTCGCGGCTCTCGCAGCAACTCGACGAGGTCCGCAAACAAATTGCCGACGAAACGGCGCACCAAACTGCCATCGCCGAGCGGCTGGCCAATATCGAACAGGACATTTCGGCGGAAGCGGACGCCCGGCGCCGCGCGCAACTGGAAGACATGCGCAAGGAATTCAAGATGGTTGCCGGCCGGGCGCCTGACCAGCACTTGGCGGCGCGCGAAAGCGAGCTCGCCAATTCGCTCCAGACCGAGCAGGCAGTGCTGAACGAACTCAACGAAAAGCTGGATGCGTTAGATCGCCAACTGGAAGCTCCGCCCGCCCCGGACGGCCAGGCGCCTAAGCCGCGCTGAACTTGCCAAATTGTGGGGCGGGCAATTCTGCCCTGGGGTCCCCTCTGGGGACGGCTTTTCAGCCGGCTCTGGCCGCCCCACCAAACTTGCGGCGGGTAACAAATGTTACCAACCTGCCACAATGCGAGTTGACCCACGAGCAATGGCGAAAACCGTATTCCGTTTTCAGACCGTTAGGCGCATAATTGATTTAATACGCCAGGAGGCAAGTATGGGTTGCCGAAAGTGGGTATATGCGGGGCTGATGCTGGCCGCCGCTGTTACAGCGACGGGCCAGAACGTAGGACAATCCGAAATCGACAAGAGCCAACAGCGGGTGGTTTTCTTCACCGGCAACGTGATGTTGGACGATGGATCGCCGCCCGCCGAAACGGTGCGCATCGAGAGAGTCTGCGCCGGTAACGTCAGTTTCGAAGCCTGGACCGACGACAAGGGACACTTTGGTTTCAAGGTGTCGGCCAGCGGCAGCGACTCGACCGGGGACGCCAGCCTGCCGGCCGGCGTTCAGCGCAGCGACGAACTGAACAAAGCCATGAATGCCACCTCAACCCAGTATTCCATGCCCATAACCCAAGCGCTGAGAGGCTGCGAATTGCGGGCGGTACTCTCGGGCTATCGTTCCGAGAGCGTCAGCATGGCCATCAAGAGCACCATGGACGATGCCCGCATGGGCACCATCATTCTCCATCCGCTTTCGCGCGCCAGTTCTCTGGTGGTCAGCGCCACAACGCTGCAAGCTCCTGCAAATGCCAGGAAGGCTTACGACAGGGGCCTGGAAGCCAAACGCGTAGAGAAGTGGGATGCCGCGGCAGCCGAATTCGGCAAGGCCGTGAAGATCTATCCGAAGTTCGCGGTTGCGTGGTACCAACTCGGATTGGCGCGGCAGAGCCGGCATGACGCAGGCGGCGCCGTGGAAGCCTGGAAGGCGGCCCAGCAGAGCGACGCACATTACGTCAAGCCCTATGAGAACCTGACGCTGGCCGCCGACCAACGCGGCGATTGGGCCGAGTCCGAGAAGTACTCGCACTTGTGGATCCAGCTCGATGCCGAAGACTTCCCCGGGGCCTACCTGTTCAACGCGGTAGCCAACGCCAGGCTCAATAAGCTCGAGGAGGCCGAGCGGGCCGCGCGCGAGGGATTGCGCGTGGATAAGGACCAGAAGGTACCGCGCATAAACATTGTGTTGGGCCTGCTTCTGATGGACAAGAAGGCTTACGCCGAGTCCGCCAAGTGCTTCCGCAGATACCTGGAGCTCGCGCCCAACGCCAGCGACGCCGCCATGGTGCGGCAGCAACTGCCCAAGCTCGATGAACTGGCCGGCGCTCCGCGAGCGAACTGAGTGGGCTGGTGGGCAGGGCGTCTTGCCAGGCTCTCATTTCACGGCCAGCCTGAAATCCACGGTGACGATCAGCGCATCCGGCGTCACTTGAATCCGCGGCACGCTGAAATCCAGCAGTTCCTGGCGATACGCCGCTGCGGGCGCGGTCTGCTCCAGGATGCGCCTGGCCTGGTCCCCGATGCGATACTCGAACTGTTTGCGCAGGCTGTCGCCCAGCGCCGCGCACACCCGCCGCACATAGTATCCGGTGCGGGGCTCGCCGCGCGCGGCCCGGCCTTCCACCCGCACGTCCTTGAGGCCGATCGACTGGTTGTGGTAATAAGGCAGGGCGGTAATGTACACGTCGAAGGAATCGCCCAGACCGATGCAGCGGCCGAAGACATCCAGCGCGGAGCGTCCGGTGAAACGCGCCTTCAGGCTCAGCCTGCCGTTGTCGCCGCGCAACTCCGGGTGCTCCAGATAAGCGAAGCTGCATTTGGCCGCGGGGCTGCCGCGCACATAGCGGCGCCCGTCCTGGGTGAAGACTTCCCGCGCCAGAATGTTTTGGATGGCGGTGTAGTGGATTTCCAGGTCGGCGGCGCGAACCCCGGAGAGGACCAGGAGCAACAGCGGGAACGCTCGTATAGGCAACCGCGCGATTATAGCTGATAGCACAAGCTTCAGGCTCAGCAATAACCCCAAGATCGAGAGAATCGCCCGCAGTGGAGCGAGCTTGACCGTTGCGGTCTCCCGGCACTTCAGCAATAGAACGGACCGGCCCAGCGCGTGGCTGGCACACGACACCAGATGGACGCCGAGATCCGAATGCGGCCCCTTCTTTTCGGTTTCGCGTAGATCCAACGCCCAACGAGGCCCCGCGCACCGACCCTGAACTGCGTGACAGCCAGCGCCGTACCCTGTACTCTGGAGAAAGAGAAGGATTCGATCCATGAACGTGACTATCGAACTTTCCAAAGAACAAGCTGCTGCCTTGAAGGCACAGGCCGAAGATCGGGGGCTGACGGTCGAACGCTGGCTGGAGCAGGTCGCGGCGCAGTTCGCCCCCTCAACTTCCCTTGCCCATCTGCAGAATACCGACCCGGAAGAGTGGGCGCGCCGATTTCACGAGTGGGCCGAGAGTCACGACCGCACGGCCCCGCTTTTGAGTGCGCAAGCCATTAGCCGTGAGAGCATTTATCCGGACCGCGTTTGACCCATGCTTGTAGACACGAGCGTTCCGATCCGTACCCTCCAGCCCCACCACCCGCTCTATGTGGTCGCTGGAGAGAACGGTCTCGGGACGATTCCCCCTGAAGCAGCGGCGGAACTCGCCCGAATCAAGGGCATGTTCCTCTTCCTGCCGGGGACGCCGACTGTCTATCCTGCGTGGGAAGCTCTGGTGGTGGGGCACGCCGTATCCGGAAAGCCTTCTCATGATGCGCGTCTGGTTGCCGCGATGCAGGTGCACGGTCTCACCGATCAATCCTATCGCTTATCTCTCACGGGTCGCGCAATGACGTGTCGAGATGAGTCTCGACACGGCACGCATGGGTGCGTGCGCCACAAGGCGCTATTATAAGTTCAACATGGTTACCCGCCGGGAAGGAATCAAAACCGCCGCGCTGACGGCCCTCTCATACTCGCGAGTCCTGGGCGCGAACGATCGCATCCAGTTCGGACTCATCGGATGCGGCGAACGCGGCCTCTACGTCGCTTCCATCTTTCAGAAAACCGCCGAAGTGGACGTGCGCGCGGTGTGCGACGTGTTTGGCGATCACACTGACAAGGGCGTGGCGCAGGCCGCCGGCGCGCAACCCTTCACCGACCACCGCCGCCTGCTGGAAATGCAGGGCCTGGAGGCCGTGCTGATCGCCACGCCGGACCACTGGCACAAGGCCATCGCCATCGACGCGCTCAACGCGGGCAAGGATGTGTTTGTCGAAAAACCGCTGACCCGCTTGCGCGAAGAAGGACCCGAGATTGTGCGCGCCGCGCGCGTCAACAATCGCGTGTGCCAGGTGGGCATGCAGCAGCGCTCCGGCGAGGTCTACCTGGAAGCGCGCGAACGGTTCGTACGCTCCGGCCTGCTGGGCAAGATCTCGCACGTGGATTGCGTGTGGCACGGCGGCGCCAACCGGGCCTTGCCCACCGAACCGGCGCAGAAGCCCGCCAATCTGGATTGGGTGCGCTTTCTTGGCCCGGTAAATTACCGCGACTGGAATCCCGCGCAATATCTCGATTTCCGCGCCTTCCTGGACTTCGGCGGCGGCAAGCTCACCGATTTCGGCGCGCACTGGATCGACGTCGCGCACATGTTCATGGACCAGGACGGCCCGCTCTCCGCCGTGGCGGCCGGCGGCGTTTACTACGATCGTCACGACGGACGCACCGCGCCCGACACCATCAGCGCGCTGTTCGAATATCCGGGCGGTTTCACCGTGAGTTTCATTTCGCTGGCGGTGGACAACGGCCCCGCTTACAAAGTAGAGTTCCTGGGATCCGGCGGGCGGCTGCTCGTGGACCGCAACCACTACGAGTTCCGCGCCGCCGAAAAAGGGGCCGAGCCGGTGATCCAGCGCTTTCCCGGCGATATCACCGGCCAGCATGTGCGCAATTTCCTGGATTGTTGCCGGTCGCGCAAACTGCCGAACGCGGATGTCTATATCGGGCATCGCGCCGCGCAGGCCGCGCTGTTGGCCAATCAGAGCTATCTGGAGAAGCGGCGTATCCGTTTCGATCCGCAGCGCGAGGAAGTGCTCCCGTTTTCGGCGTGACAGATGTGTCTCGCAAAGACGCAAAGGCCCCGCAAAGTCCGCAAAGAAGAAGACAGATTATGAGCAAGCCTTCAATGGCAGGGGGGAAGCCGCGTGCATAGAAAGATCGGCTCTCCGCAGGAATTCGAGAGTCGCATTTTAGGCCGCTTTCTTGAAGAGCCAATCCAATAATTTGTCTTACTGCTGCTCATCCGCCGACGGGCCATAAATCGCCGGCACCGGCACATCGTTCAGCCGTAGATATACGGTCAGTTGCGCGCGATGGTGGATGGTGTGGTTCATCACGAAGCTGCGGATGCAGGCGATGCGGGGCATGCTGAGAAGGGTTTCGCCACCCGCCAGCAGCGACCAGGTCTTCGCCAGATGCTCGTCGCTGGCGCCGGCCAACGCGGCACGTGCCGCGGACGCATTTTTGTCGAACAGAGCCACCAGTTCTTGCCGGGACGTTGCGGGCTCCTCCTGATATGGCGGGGCGCCGGGCGGTGCGATGTCGAACGCATCTTTCTCGACGACATCCACCGCCCAACCGGTCATGTTCGCAATATGCGTCGCCAGCCCCGCCATGCTGAAGGACTTCGGGTGCGGCTTCCAGCCGAACTTGTCCTCCGGGCAGCGCTCCAGCGTTTTGCGCGTGTTGGCCATCTCTTGATCGAATTCGGGCAATAAGGCGTCACGAATCATAGCTTCTTCCTCCATCGGATAGTTTCGCCGTTTGTTCGCCTAGTGTCAAGAGCCGAATTGTAAAAAGAATGGTTACTTCCACTGGAACAACTGGTGTACCTGCTCGCCCAGCGCGAACCCCAGTTTGTCTCGCGCCACCGAGATGCGGAAGGTGCCGGGGTGCATGCCTTGCGGCGTGAGCCGGCCATGGAAATGCTGCACTGCGGTCACCGGCCCCACGGGCTGCTTAGTGACGGGATCCACGGCACGGGTGAAGATGCACTCGAACCCGTCGTGTACCTGCGTGAAGTAGATACGTCCCCCGGCCGGAGACCAGCGCGGATAATCGCCTTCCCCGAGATCCACCCACTCCGCAATTGGAACATCCTGCAATCCGCGAAACGGCGCGGCCCACATGTGCGGCGGCCGAACGCCCTCTTCGGACGTAAAGGCCGCCCAGCGCCCGTCCTTCGAGAAATTGGCCAGGTACAGGTTGGCGCCGGGATCCGCGTAAACTACCCGATGCTCGGCTGATTTGGTATCCCAAGCTACGATGGCGCGGTGGGCGTCCCTGCTCGCCGCCAGCATCCAACTGCCGCCATTCGATAGACCCCAGGGCACGCCGTTAGTCTGCATCCGCCCCCAGGATTCTCCGGTTTCCAGATTCAGAACCGTCCAGATGGAACGGCCCACCTCCGGTTCGCTCTGCTGCAGGACAAATGCACCGTCGGAACTGAAATGGCGCGATGCCGGTAATGGCCTGCGCGAGCCAGTCCGGTAATCCTGCAGGTATCTCGCCTCGTTCGCGGTCAGGAGAAGCGACCCGCCGTCCGGCGTAAATTCCGCGGAATGGACGCCGTGTTCCAGTTTGGTCAGGGGCACAGGCGATCCGCGCACGGCGCCTCTTTCCGCGTCGATCGGCAGCGCCCAGGCGCTTGACTGCCTGTCCACTGCGTCGGCCAGGATCATGCCCTCGGCGGACGCGGCGCAATCGGAAATCTGCAATTGGCGCGGGAATGGCGTGATGGAGTACCGGCCGGCGCCGACGGCCGGGGTGAGCGGGAACGCGCCCAGGAACGACGGGGTTCCCCCGAAGATCGCGTACAGCAAACGATCTCCTGTCACGGCGCAGGCGTGCGCGCTCAGGTGCACGGTTTCGCCGAATTCGGGCAGCATGGCGGCGGGTCCGCTATCCAGCGGGTCGCTCCAAAGGCGCAGCGTTCCGTGTTCGTCGAGAGCCAGGAATAGCACGCTCCGGCCGTCGGCGCTCCAGGCGAATCCCTGCACCGAGGACGCATTCTTGGCCAGCCGCACCGGCGCGCCTCCCTGCGCCGGCACGCGGTAGAGCGAACTTGCGTTAAACGCTACTACGTCGCCGCTCATACCAGTGGTGTTCAGATCGGCGATCCACTTGCCGTCCGGCGAAAAGCGCGGCCTTCGGCCGCCCTCCATCAATAACCGTGCCGCGCCGCCGGACGCCGGCTGCAGCGGCTGCAAATAGATTCCAGCGGGTGCGCGCATGGAATGAAACGCCAGCCATCGGCCGTCGGGAGACAACGAAGGTTCGTCGTTCGCGGCGTCCCCCGCGGTAACGCGTTTGGCCGCGCCGTTCGGCATAGGTTTGACCCAGATGTCCGGATGCGGCCCGTCTTTTCCGGGTGAGGCGAAAGCTAGCCACTTGCCGTCCGTGGAAAGCGCCGGCTGCATGGCGTTCGGCACGCCTGCATCAAAAAGTATGAGCTGGTGAGATGGAACCCGTACTGCACGCCGCCCCAAGATCCCGGCTACGCAAATCGCCAGGCCGGCCGCCACCGCCCAATACTTCCTGCGCGGCTTGCGCGCGCGGACCCGCTCCCCTTCCAGATAGCGCACCAGGTCCGCATCCATCTCCAAAGCGGACTGATAGCGGCCGGCGGCTTCCTTGCTTAGCGCTTTCGAAAGAATGGCGTCCAGCGGCGCGTCCAGCCGCGGCGGGTCCGGCTGCGCGTGGGCGATGACTTTGGCTACGCCGGCCGGCGACAGGTCGGCCATGCGATAAGGCAAGCGGCCCGTGAGCAAACGATAGAGCAGCACGCCCGCCGAATAGAGGTCGGAAGCCACCGCCACCGGTTCGCCGCGCACCTGCTCCGGGCTGGCATATTCCGGCGTGAAGGCGAACACTCCCGTCTTGGTCAGCGCCGCTTCCGCGGTGGCGTCCACCAGGCGCGCCGTGCCAAAATCCAGCAGCTTCACGCTGCCCGATTCATCCACCAGGATGTTGGACGGTTTGACGTCGCGATGGATCACCTGCCGGCCATGCACGTAAGCCAGCGCCTCCAGAACCTGGCGCATGAGAACGATCCGGCCGCGCGTATCGAGCTCGTGCGCGTCGCAAAAGCGGTCGATGGTCAGGCCGCCGACGAATTCCATCACCAGATAAGGGAGGCCTGTCTCGCTGACGCCGCCGTCGATCAGGCGCGCGACTTTCGGATGATCGAGGCTGGCCAGGAACTGGCGCTCGCGGCGGAAGCGTTCTTCGATCTCGTGGGAGGCCAGGGCCATCGGCACAACCTTTACGGCCGCCGACATGCGGAAGGCGCCATCGGCGCGCTCTGCCAGATAGACGGTGCCCATGCCGCCGCGTCCCAGCAGCTTCACGGCCTGCCACGCGCCGAACCGCGGCAACGGCCGCACGGGTGCGGGCGCGGCGGCCCGGATGCGCTCGCAATGTGCGAGCAGGAGAGCGACTCGGGCGCTGAGGCTCTCGTCGGCGCCGCACTGTTCATGGATCAGCGCATCGCGCTCGGCGCCCGCCGGCAGCTCTAGCGCCGCGTAAAAGATCTCCTCGACTTCGTGAAAGCGCCCGAGTTCAGCGGGATTCATAGGGGTGGCGTTCAGGCCAAGCGCTCGCGCAGCCAAGACAGGGAAAAAAGCAGGCTGCGCGCCACCGTCCGGCTGGAAACATCCAGGATGTCGGCGGTTTCGTCCACGGTACAGCCGAGAAAGTAGTGCAGCTCGACCATGCGCGTCTTGATCGGATCGAATTCGGCCAGATCGTTGAGCGCTTGCGAAAGATCCAGCGACTCGGCGCTTTCGCCGCCCAGCCAGGCCAGTTCAGCGTCCAGCGGGGCGCGCTGCCAGCCCGGGCCGCGCTTTTCCGATTTGGCCTTCCGCGCGGAATCGATGAGGACGCGGCGGGTAAGCTGCGCGGCGAAAGTGAAGAAATGCGCGCGGTCCTTGAGCGCCAGCCGGCGCATGCGGAGCAGGTCGACGAAGACTTCATTGACCACCGCCGTGGGCTGCAGCGTATGATCCGGCCGCTCGTTGCGCAGGTAGCCCTCCGCGATGGCGTGCAGATGATCGTAGACCAACGGCGCCAAGGCTTCGATTGCGCCGGAGTCTCCCTGCTCCCAGCGCGCCAGGAGCTGGGTGATCTCCCCTTGCCCGGATTCCGCCACATTTCATCATAGGACGTTACTCAACAGGATCGGACAGACCGGAAGGGCCCGTCCTACTTAGAGACGGCGCAAATCGGGCGGAAAAACTGCCACGAACTGCAAAACGAAATTCGGGTGTCAGTTTTTTGCGCCATCTTGCGCCGTCTTAACTGAACGGCCGGGAGGGCACTCAGCCAGCCGGTTCGCGCGGCGAGAGCGCGCCCAACTCCCCGGACATATCGAGAACTCTTAGAACCCAGGAGACTTTCAAATGAAACACCTTCGGCAGCAAAAACCAATTCGCATCGTCGCGACACTCGCGCTCACGCTTGCCTTGGCCGGGACCGCAATTCCGGCGCGGGCTCAAACCTTTACCTCGCTGCACAGCTTCGCAGGGTACAACAGTGCCACGCCTTCGCTATCGGACGGCAGCTATCCCACCGGGCTGGTGCAGGGCGCCAACGGATATTTGTACGGGACCACATTCTTGGGCGGGTCGGGCTTCTACGGCACCGTGTTCAGAATCAGCACCAGCGGGACGGAGACGATCCTTCAGGACTTCAACTCTACTAATCCCTACATCGGAAACCAAGCGGCGCTGATGCAGGCCAGCAACGGCGATTTTTACGGGACGACCTATTCGGACGGGGTGGTCTACAAGGTCACTCCGGGCGGCGCCATCGGCCTCATCTACACATTTTGTTCCGCGGGCTTACCAGACTGCCCGGACGGCGCCAGTCCCGAAGCCACGATGATGCAGGCCAGTAACGGGGATCTCTACGGGACAACGCAGGTTGGCGGAGCCTACGGCCAGGGCACGATCTTCAAAACTACCCTGGCAGGCGAGCTGACCACGCTGCACGCCTTTTGCGCCACCCAGAACGCGGAAGGCGACTGCCTAGATGGAGTGGGGCCCTTTACAACGCTGGTGCAGGGCACGAACGGATACCTCTACGGCGCCACGCAAGGGGGCGGGGCCGATGGCTTCGGTACGATCTTCGGAATCACCCCGGCAGGCGACTTTACCACGATTCACACCTTTTGCCGCGTCTCAAGTTGCCCTGACGGCGCGAACCCCAAGGCCGCGCTGGTCCAAGGCGCCGATGGGAACTTCTATGGCGTAACCAGCAACGGCGGCAACGGCGCCGGCACCTTCTTCACCATGACCCCCAGCGGCGCGCTGACCACGCTCTACAACTTTTGTCCCGCGGGCGGCGATTGCGTGGACGGCGCCCAACCCGTGGCGCTGATGCGGGCCACCGACGGGAACTTCTACGGCCTGGCGGGGAGCGGCGGGACCGGCGGCGCTGGCACGATCTTCCAGATCACCCCCAGCGGCTCACTGACCACGGAGCACAACTTCGTCACCACCGACGGCTACGTCGGTAACAACTTCTTTAACGGTCCGATGCTCATCCAGGATACCAATGGGGCGTTCTACGGCGTGACTGAACTTGGCGGGGCGAATTATCCAAGCTGCGCCGATTGCAACGGCACCGTCTTCAGGTTGTCAATGGGCCTTGGCCCGTTCGTGGAAACATTGCCGGCCGGGGGCGAAGCCGGCTCGACCGTCAGAATTCTGGGAAACAGGCTGACGGGCGCGACCAGCGTCACTTTTAACGGTGTCGCGGCTACGTTCACGGTGGCCGCGAGTACCGAAATCACCGCCACCGTACCCACTGGCGCCACCACCGGCGTAGTTCAGGTGGTAACGTCCGCGGGGACCACGCTGAAGAGC